>Ga0208741_10000233_pt1 | contig 29914 bp, 41 predicted proteins | sample CryBogCBE03Jun09_FD_184576 | JGI IMG/M metagenome (GOLD analysis project Ga0208741, IMG submission 184576) | Freshwater microbial communities from Crystal Bog, Wisconsin, USA - CBE03Jun09 (SPAdes) | ecosystem: Environmental > Aquatic > Freshwater > Lake | place: Crystal Bog, Wisconsin, USA...
GCTATAATACTAACATCAACAGCAAATAAGGAGCGAACCTAATGAAGCTACATATCCAAACCCAATACATGGAAAACTACGGTGCCCACGATTGGGACGGTCTAGGTGAGTGCCCCCAGCGTTGGAAGTTCAAAGGTGGTGAAGATTACTTCTATCAGCTAGGCGCTGTGACTCCTAGCGATGAGCACCTTGCTGAGTTGGTAGAAGTCCTGCGTGGTCGCTTTGAATACGATCACGAAGGTGCCCGTAATTACATGACGGGTTATGGTGTAGTGGCAGATGACTTCATGACTGAGTTTGAACGCTCACAGCTGGAGTATGATGGAGCCATTGCCTACCCTGCTGTGATGTTACAACCTTTAGAGGAGATGGTATGATTACAATTGAAGATCCTAGATCAAGATATGATCAAAGACATGGCGGACCCTTTGACCGTGGATCAGCAGACTCGTGGTACAGCCGTCCATTCAATCCTCACTTCTACAAGGGTGGAACCTATGAAGGTCCCCGTGTGGAATTGGCGGATATGACAGCTGAAGAGATCGTGGCCTATACCGCAGGCTATCACTGGAATGAGAAGTTCGGCGGGAAGAAAGATTGGGATTAATGGTTGACAATTTGGGCAAGGCCCTGTATAATAAACACATCAACAGCAAATAAGGAGCGAAACTTATGAAAACAGCAACCCAACTCAAAGACATGCAGGGCAACATCCTCCAGGTAGGCGATCGTGTAGCCATGCATTCCTATCACAACCTAGGCCTAGCCATTGGCATTGTAGAGAAGCTGGGCCGTATTCGTGCCCAAGTCCGTCCCGTACAGACTCGCTTCACAAAGACAGATCCCACTGTAGAGAGCATTGGCGCTGATGATTTAATTAAACTCTAAGGTTGACATACCGCCCAAAAGGCGGTATAATACTTACATCAACAACGAACTTGGAGCGAAAACTATGTTCAAACTATTATCTACAGCGAATCCCAAAATCCAAAAGGGCACCAAGCTCGGCTATTTGTCATTCATCCTACACCTTGCGCCTGCTACATTGTCCGGCCGAGAGACTTGCCCAAAGCGCACCGCAGGATGCACGGCCGCTTGCCTTAATACAGCAGGCAGAGGCGGTATGTTCAAAAAAGGTGAGACAACGAACATGATTCAGCAGGCTCGTATCCGTAAGACCAAATACTTCTTCGAAGCTAGAGATTACTTTATGGCTGACCTCAAGGCAGACATTGAGAAGGGTATCAAAATGGCTGAGAAGCTAGGACTGACTCCTGTATTCCGCCTCAATGGTACTAGTGACTTGGCGTTTGAAAAGTACACTATCAATGAGAACAACCTCTTTGAATTGTTCCCTGACGTACAGTTCTACGACTACACTAAGGTCCTAGGCCGTAAGGTGTCAAAGTACAAGAATTATCACTTAACATTCAGCGCCGCTGATGGCAACGATGCTGACGTGGCAGAAGCTATCAAGCAGGGCATGAACGTGGCAATGGTGTTCGACAAGCTCCCAGAGAGCTATATGGGCCGTGAGGTTATTAATGCTGACGAGCACGATTTGCGCTTCTTAGACAAGCAGGGCGTGATTGCTGGGCTTAAGGCTAAGGGCAAGGGCAAGAAAGATACTACAGGATTTGTACGCCGCGTGGTTGACATTCAGGCAGTTTGAGACTATAATACTACATCAACAGCAAAAAGGAGCGACTATGTTACAAAATCTTATCGATGCTTTCATGTTCACAGCGCCTCTATGGATCCTGCTTTTAGCTATGCTAATGGCAATCATAGCGGTTGACGGAATGAACTAAAGACAGTATAATAAACACTTCAACAACGAAACACAGGAGCGAAACTATGTTAGTAACAGCAGAGCAAATCAAACAAGGTCTTCCATTAGCAGAACAAGCAGGCTTGGCAATGTACGCTAAGGTTGGCGAGCGTGACGCTTGCGGTTTTGGTTGGGTTGATGTCTTTGTAGAGCGTACCAACAGCTCACAGGCCAAAGAGCTTATCAAGGCAGGCTTTTCCAAAAGCTATCGTCCAAAGACACTTACACTCTGGGATCCAGCTAAGATTCCTACACAGAGCATCAGTGTTAAGGAAGCAGGTGCTGAGGCTTTGGCTACATATCTGTCAGCATTGGGCTTAAAGGCCTACGCTGGCAGTAGAATGGACTAATCCAAAACACGTGACACACCCTCAGGGGTGTGTTATAATTAATACTTGAACAATATACAAGGAGCGTATAGATGGCAACAGTCGTAACGAGCAAGATGCTAGCGGCATTGGCTAAGCCCGCAAAGGCAGAGACTACTAGTTTGGAAGTGGACCAAGCATTCCTCAAACAGAAGGAACAGGCATTGGCTTTGGAAACAGACGAATCAATTCTAGATCGTTTGCGTGATCGCTTTGAGATTTTGGATGACATGACACGTGCCGTAAAAGGCGGCAAGGTTAAGGCTATGATTGTAACAGGCCCTCCAGGAGTTGGTAAGAGCTTTGGTGTAGAGAAAGTACTGAGCAAGCATGATGTGTTCGCCAACGTTGCCAATGATGAGAAGCTGAAGAAGTATGAAGTAGTCAAAGGCGCTATGTCAGCGATTGGACTCTACTCTAAACTGTACCATTTCAAAGACAAGAAGAACGTACTAGTGTTTGATGACTGTGACAGTATCTTGTTGGATGACTTGAGCTTGAACATTCTAAAGGCAGCATTAGACAGTTCAAAGAAGCGTACTATCCATTGGAATACTGATAGCCATTTGCTACGTCGTGAAGGCGTACCAGATAGCTTTGAGTTCCAGGGCGGTGCTATCTTCATTACCAATATCAAGTTCGATCACGTTAAGAGCAAGAAGCTTAGAGATCACTTGGAAGCATTGGAGAGCCGTTGCCACTACTTGGACCTTACCATTGATACTACACGTGAGAAGCTGTTACGTATCCAGCAGGTAGTTACTGACTGTGGTATGCTTGATGAGTATGACTTGGACGATGCTACCAAGCTACAGGTAGTAGACTATGTACGTGCTAACACTGATCGTGTACGTGAGCTGAGCTTGCGCACAGTACTTAAGATAGCAGACTTGGCTGCCAGCTTCCCAGCTAAGTGGATGAGCGTAGCTGACATGACTGTTATGCGTAGAGCATAGCCGAGCTTTAAGGGCACATGATAGTGCCCACGTAGACTGCCCAACGATTCGCTCCCGGCAAGTAGTCTACACTCAAAAGCCAAGTCTTACACGGCACGGCTTTTGGTATCCCTAGTCCGTAAGCCCGATTCGCTCCCGGCAGACTAGGGATTTTTTTTGATTTCGAAACCGACCGGGGCATATAAAATAAAAAAAGAATTTGATCACCGACCGGCATATACACGCACAAAGTTAGTAACTGCTAACTAGCGCATGGGTACCGAAGTATTTTCACCCCCGAAAATCTATAAGTACTTCTTTTAAAATTTTCGCAGTCAATCTAAATGGGGTCGCAAGAACCCATTTGTACTGAATTTGTTCGGTCCAAAACCATTCCCCCATTCTACGTAAGTACTGGTCAAATTTTTTTTGCGCAGAAAAAATTTCGATCCTGTAGACCCATTCATAAACACTTGCGGTGTTTATGCTTGCGGCTATATACTAGTATGAAACTACCAGTACACCTTGTTACTAGCTTAGTTAATAGTGCTTGTGTAACTATACTTACTAGCCTAGCTATGACCAGTATTAACTCAACACTTACTGTTCAACACTGGTTGCCCAATTGGCTTGTCAGCTGGTTTATAGTGTTTAACTTTGTCTACTGGCTAGCACCGTTAATTGCTCAAAGGATACAAAACCATTATGAATGATCTATACAATATAAGCATTACACACCCAACTAACGGACATGAGTATCGTTACGATCCGGACTACGATGTCTTTTACCGTATACACGAGTATGATAGTGCTAATAGCGAATTTACCGAGAAATACGGGTGGATCATATGGTGTTTGATCTTGCTTGCCATCGGATTCTTTATATGTGTACAAGTGGATCCAGAACTCAAGGCTTATTTACAGTCATTGCCTAAAGTTTAACTATAGTATCAAGTCTTCACTATGTATATGGCGCATAGTAGGATCTACGATTAATGCCCATGTGAGCTTGTGTTCTAGTATGTAAAAGCGTACAACACCACCGGGTCTTGAGCTTATATACTCACTCAATAGCCATAGCTGTTCTTTAACGTCAGCTTCAGCGGTGCTTTCATAACATCTTATATACATAGTATAATACTTATTATATGAACACTCATTTACTCTTACCCAAGTTAATAGCGGCTATCTTGTCGTTACTAGACTCTGTCAACTTGCGCAATAGAGTATATGAACAGTCGGCTAGAATTGAGCAACTTGAACTAGCCATAGAGGATATTGAGCGCATAAGTGCATCAAGGGTGGATTCCAGTGAGCGGCACAAGTTAATTAAGGGTATATGTGATAACACTAAGAGGTACGATACGCAGTAACGCTAGTTCGCGTTTTACCGCTTTTCGCTTCGCGAATATGAAAATTTTTCCGCTGTGCTTCGCAACTAAAAATTTGGCGCTGCCTCCGGCTCGATAAGTATATGATGATCCACGATCCTGTACACTTAGATAATAGACAACGAGAATTTATACAACAACAAGTTCTGGGCAATTATTTTCCATGGTTTAGAACACGCCAACACACTGACCGTCAAGCACATGATCCCAAAATTACAGGCTTGTTTCCTAGCATAGACCCTACTAGGCCTACCGAAATGCCCGGTCTAGGCTTGGTAGCAGACATGCCCATATGGACACATCAACTAATGACTAGGAGCAGTGGCGCAGAGTCTACAGGCCAAATAGTCAGCGAATACTATGAATTCTTTGCTGATATATTTTATTCATGGCTAGCCGAACACAACATTACCTGCGACTATGTATACAGAGCCAGTTTGAATTGTAGTCATCCTTCAGAATATGACTACAGTATGCCTCACTTGGATCACTCATGGCCGCACTCAAATTGGATCATGTATTTGAATACAGTTGAAGACGCTCCTACAGCACTATTTGACGACAGCTTTAATTTAACTGGTTTCGTGCCCTGCGAGGAATTTACAGCAGTCAGTTTTCCTGGACAGTATCACACCAATAAGTATAGTCATAGCATGCAGCAAAGATTTGTCTGTGTGTTTACTTTTGGTTCTAAAATATAAACTACCCAGTTAACACCCGATAAATATTTCCAACAGGAGAATACTATGAGTATACTATCACGCCTACACCAAATTATTGAACAAGACGTTGCCCGACTGTTTAGCACTGCCAAGAAAGCTAGTATCTTAGCTGGGCAAGAAGTTGAACAGTTAAAAGCTGAATTAGAAGCGGCTAATCAAAAGGCCATCGTGGCCGCTACAGAAGCTCGCCAACACGCAGAAGCTGCCGCCGAACGTGCTCGTGCTGCAGTTCGTGAATTGGAAATCGAAGCTAAGAGTGCTAGTGAACGTATAGCATTTCATCAAGCACAAGTAGAACGCAAAGATCCGCAATAATGCCCAGTTCAACTCTTATACCTTTAAATGCCATACCGGTATGGGTAGTTGAGGATTGTAGACTGCTTACTGAACTTGAGATGGAGCATCTACTAGACTTGGACTATAGGATGAACACATCGGGTGGGCGTAATTTAATCACGGATAATAGACAAATACTGGACTTACCGCAGTTTGCTGATTTTAGAAAAGTTTGTCAGGACTACTTGGACGCTTATACTGGACAAGTGCTAAACATAACCAACCCATTTAAGATTACCGATTCGTGGAGTACTCGCAATCCTAAGAACACCATACACCCTGCTCATACACATGGTAATAGTATATTCAGCGGAGTTTACTACGCACAAATACAAAGTGGCGCATTAGAGTTTTTGTTTGAACGTCAGTTTAGTAAGGATTTCAATTTTAAATATAACTTTAGCAAGTTTGATGTGGTTAATAGCAGTAGTTACTATTTAGAATGCAAGCCCGGAATGATGGTCCTATTCCCTAGCTGGGTTGAACACTTGGTAAGACCCAATGAACACGATCAGGAAAGAATCATCATAGGCTTTAACAGTTTTGTCCAGGGTAAACTGGGCGGCGATACAGAGATAGATAACATTACAATATGCTAGTACAAGCACCGGTTAACTTAACTCCTGCTCAACAGGACTTTATTGAAACAAAGATCATGAGTGATTTGTTTCCATGGTACCGTACTGACTATCAACTGTTTGATAGTGTAGTAGCAGAAGACCACGGCCTGCCCCTTATACAAACTCCTATTGACCCACCGGGCACGGCAAAAGACCTACCCTTAATGACTCATATGCTGGTAAAAACACCCCCGGAGGAACACGAGGATGGAAGGATCAATAGCCCCAACTGGCAATTTTTTCAGGGCATATTTGACCAGTGGATGTATGAGCAAAACTTACCCTATAAACGAATTTACCGGGCATCGCTTAATACTGTATTCCCCAGCCATGCGGACTATGGATTACCTCATGTAGATCATCATTGGCCCCATAACAACTGGATCATGTATTTGAACACAGTACCCGACGCTCCTACTGTATTAATGGACAACAATTATCGTATACACACTGAAATTGCCTGCGAACGATATACTGCCGCAACGTTTAGTCAACAACTACATACTCACAGATATAGTCAGGGACAACACGCTAGAATTATTGTAATTATCACTTGGATTTAACATGATTAAAGCTCCAGTAACACTTACTCCTGAACAACAAGACTTTATTGAAAATCATGTTATGAGTACGAATTTCCCTTGGTTTAGAATTCCAGAACAAGCGGAAACACCCAAGGAAACTCGAGCAGTGGGTCCTATACTTAATGTTCCTTTCTTTGGTAATATATTAATGAAGCGTGGTAGTGACTACGAAGCTATACCAGGAAAGATCAGCAGTAGCTACTATAATTTCTTTTTTGAAATATTTGACACTTGGATGGCCCAGCAAGGTATAGAATATACCACAGTACTACGTGCGTGTGTTAATTGTGTGGCGGCTAGAGATTTGGACGCACACACTAATCCGCATACTGATCATTTCTTTCCACACAACAACTGGATCATGTATTTGAATACAACTGATGCTCCTACACTATTATTTGATAATGAAACGTTGGCTATAACCGACGAGATTGCCTGCGAACAGTATCAAGCAATTACTTTTCCAAGTCAAATGCATGCTTATCGTTTTCCACGAAAACAGGAACATAGGCTAGTGGTAGTTTTCACTTATATATAAAGGATCACATGACAAACAATCATTATAATTTTGCCTACTGGGGGCCGTTATTATGGCATCGTACAGTTGAACCTTCAATTGTAGAAGGTCTGTTAGATCTTGGTCTTAATTTAGGAAAAGATAGAGATCATTCTAAGCACTTGGCCAGCAACATAGAAGATGTTAAAAGTTTTACCCCAAGTGATCGCGAATGGGCTATGGTTCAATTAGAACATCATTTTCAAAATTATCTCCAAGCTGAACAAGAATATCTTAACCACAGAAGCAGACAGAGAGCTAGGTCGATGAATGGAGTGGCTGAGCTTGGCGGAATGTGGATCAATAGACAGCGCCAGTATGAGACTAATCCCGAGCATAAGCATGATGGGCATCTTAGTTTTGTGTTATATCTCCAAGTTCCTGAAGAATTAAAGAAAGAACACGATAGCTATATAGGACAAGGTCCTGGCCCAGGCTCTATACAATTTAGGTACGGTGAGTACTTAGATTGGGTTCTTAATGTACAAACATTTTTTCCAACTGCCGGACAAATGTTTATATTCCCTGCTGAACTAAGTCACAGCGTTACACCATTTAAAAGTGATATTGAACGTATAAGTGTTAGTGGAAATATATTTCTTAGTTAATTATAATTTAATAAGAATAGTGTACGATGCTTGTCGTACTTGAAAGCTACACTAATATGATAACATTCTGTAGCCATGTTCCACGCCCAACGCTGATACTTAGACCCCACATACTGCTCTAGCCAAAACTGTACATGGGTAATACCTATGATCCAGTCTAATTGTTCGCCAACACGACCTGGCCAGCGAATATCCGCTATATACTCAAAATCATGAAGAACTGGCACATAGTCCCAGTTATTGTATGTGGGCATACTAGTATTTAACTAGTAAACCAATTTTATACTACTTTGACCCAACTACCGTTTAAATGTATCATTAGATGTTGTAATCCGTCACCACCTGGGTTCCAATTGATGCCGTCGCATACTGCTAACCACCCATCACTGGCAGGGCTTGGTGCGCTTGTATTAAGGTAAAAACTAGCTACTCCAACACCCAATAAAGCAAAGTTAGGACTACTAAGAGCTTGATTAATTGTGGATAATTGACTAGTGACCCAAGGTTGCGTAGCTAGCTTTGTGCCGCCAGCAGTGATACCGTTCATAATTCGAAGCGTGTCAGATGTTGAATCATACACAACATCGCCGGAGGCATAGCTAACTCTGTCTAAATCTACTGCGTCGTATGCTTGTAATTTTACACTATGTACGGTTTTACTCATTTTACTAGTCCTTGTGACTAGTATTTATTCTTTAAAGTAGTACTCGTAGTTGACTGTAGTAGCGTTTTCTTTACGGACTCGAGCGCCATTTTTCATATGAAAACGGCGGGCCATTGGTGTCTGTGGACTCAGTGTAACTATGCCTTTTAGATTAGCATAATCCTTTTTCAACCATTCAGCGGCCTGTTGAAGTAAGGTAGCACCTGCTCCCGGAGCATAACTCCAGATAGTATAAAATACAGCTACTTCTTTATCCTTGTCCATACTGACAAGATCTTCTTCACTTTCAGGAACACCCTTGAGCCACTGCATACAAGTAGCCGCTAGTACTTCTTCTCCTGCTTTGAGGATTAAAATTTCTGCGGCTTCATTAATACGTTGTTCAAGTGGAATGTGCGGACGAACAGGATCGTCCTTAATTAGTCTGACTAAGGGGTCGGTGATATCTCTGATGTGATGAAGTTCCATGGCGTTCGCTACCTTTGTTATTATATGCGTATTTATAAAATACTTGAAAAAATCGCATTACACAAAGATTACAGCTCGTCACTAGGCAAGTTGTTTAACAACTCTCTTAGTTTAGTACTTTCAACTTGCGCACGAACTTTAGGTAATGCTACTCCGTCGGCAGGATCATCTTGTGCTACAGTTTGTCGTTGTTTAATTGAATTTAACAAACTACTACCAGCACTTGGTGCTCCGTTACCGTAACCATCTTGCTCGTCCAAATCACTGATGCGTAATGTATCAATGTTAAATTCCAAATCAATCTTCATACCAACACCGCTTGAACTACGTGTCTTCATCAGCTGAATTTGATAACGACCACGCTCACGCATAGCACGACTTGTAAAGATACCAAACACGTTATCCGCTGTCTGAATCTTAGATAGTCCGCCCGAAATATGACTGTGATCAAACTCAACTTCTTCAACAGCACCGCGATTCAACTGTGCCGCAGTTACAAACACACAGTTCTTTTCTACTGCTAAATTACGCAATTCTTCGGATACATACTTGTCCTTAACAAACAAGTTTTCAGCACTGATTCGTTTGCTCAACGGCATAATCAAGTCCATGTAATCGACTAGTAATACGTCAATCTTATGTCCCATTTTAACTTCATACTCTTTCATGTAAGCACGAATGTCATTAGCAGTCTTACCGCTTGGCATATATTTGACTTGAAGATTTCCTGATTTTTTACCAATCATTTTGACCCGCATTTCAACGTCATCGATGTTCTTGAAAATCTCTCTAGTTGGGATTCCTGTAGTCATTGCGTCAATTCGCATACAGACTAAATCCTCTGAAAGTTCTAGTGTAAGGTATAATACGTTGAGTCCAGCAAGAGCATAATTAACACCAAGATTAGCCAAAAATAAAGATTTTCCAGCACCAGAACCACCAGCCCAAATATTAAGCTCACCGCGATTAAAGCCACCATAAAGTTTATCATCAATGCTTTTCCATCCTGTCGAAATTTGACCATTCTTATCTTTAATGCGGGCAAGACGTGCTCGAGGATCTTCAAAGTAATCAGTACCCATGTCACGTTGTAAGCCCACTTGTACTGCTTTTTTGATCTTTTCTTCTACAGGACCATATTCGCCTTTTTCCAACAAGTCAGCTGATTCTAAAATTGCTCGCTCTAGTCCTTTGTGTCTAATAAATGTTTCAAAGTCATTTAACACCCAATCATAATTGGCTTCTTTAACACCTTCGGGTGTCTTCAAATTAGTACCTGTGCTAGCATTTACAATGTCAAATGTAGGTAGTACACTATACTCTTCTACATACTTGTTGATAAACTCTGCTGAGTCTTGTAGCTTGCGATCAAACAATGTGTGATCAAAAATACTTTGGCAACGCACAAAAGTTTCTGCGTCACTTAACATCATCTCTAAGTACAATTTCTGTACTTCATATCCATAATTTATATTTTGTGTCATACTGTATTATACACTCTAGTTAAACACTTTAACACCGTAATGGCGTTCAAAGTTTTTTGCGTCTGTGTGATCATTTACCATTGGGTGTCCTTTAATATTTAAACTGGTGTTAAGCAACATAGGACAACCAGTTCGAGCGTACCATAGCTCTAAGAGTTCTCTAAAAGCACTTCCATCTTTCGGAACAGTTTGTACACGTGAACTTCCATCACGATGAACGATGGCAGGATAAAGCTCAGGATTCCTGCAAGTAGCGACCACTTGCATATACCTACTATTATTCCAACCACGAGGCATATCAAAGTACTCGTCAACAAGCTCTTCGAGTATTGCTGGAGCAAAGGGTCTAAATTCTTGTCTTTGTTTAATTCCATTTACTGTGTCCTTTATATCTAAACCGCGAGGATCTGCTATTAATGATCTATTTCCTAGCGCACGTGGACCAAACTCGGCTCTTCCTCTAGCTAGTCCGCATATTTTTTTATCTTCCAAATAGTCAACAATCTCTTCATTAAGAGTGCGATAACCTATATCGTGACCTAGGAATGGAGTAAAGTCTTTAGGATCAATACGCCAATCTGGATTTTTAGCTAGTACCGCACCTACTGTACTTCCAGCATCTCCCGGGTTAGGCATAATCCACGTATTGTCAAAATAATTACCAGTTAATCGATTAGCACTACAATTAAGAGCACAGCCGCCCATTAACACTAAATTTTTACTATTGACCAATCGTGTTGCTTTTATTAATAAGTGTTCAAAGTAATCTTCATAAACTTCTTGAGCTGAGGCTGCAATTTCGAAACTATCTTTAACAGTTAAGTCTGGACGCCAATCCATTACACCTCTGTGACAACTACGAATAAATTTTAAATTTCCATAGTTGTCAATAAAATCATGACTCATGTCAAAATTTAATTTTTTAGGATCACCGTATGCGGCCATACCCATTAAGATATATTCATCTTCATTAGGTTTTAATCCTACACGTTGAGTCATAGCAGAATAAAACAAACCAATAGAGTGCGGATAACGAAGGCTCCATTTCTTTTTTAACTTATCGCCTTTTGCTTCCCAGATAGTAGCAGTATCCCACTCACCGATCGCATCTATTACTACAATACAAGCTTCGTCAAATCCGCTAGTAAAATAGCCGCCAGCGGCATGACTAAGATGATGGTCTACATATTCGATAGGAGCATTAATCTCATACCGTGCCATATAAATTTCAATATCGTTGTCTCTGCCCCTCCAGCCTTGCCCGGCATAAAACTGTCTAAGAGTTTTTAAGAACGGACGTTCATACCAATAAACTTTGTCAGGAGTTCCATATTGTTTAGCGGCGGCAACAATCTCTTTACAAAGATCTCTATCGTTCTTCTTCCCGCTATAACGTTCGCTATGACTTGCGAATACTAATTTTCCATCACGAAATACAGCTATAGCTGCATCGTGACTGTTACCACTAATGCCCCAGCAAATCATTTGTAAATAAAAGGATCACGTTTCCGCAACTCTTCCAGTCTTTTCTTTAAATCCCTGCGTTCTTGCCATTTAAAAAACGGCCACAATAAAATATCTAACAATGTTCTCACTTAAACCACTCCTTGGCTTTCAATTGTATTTTTAATGCGTATGATTCTTTTGCCGATACAATCAACCATAATGTTGCTAGCTTACCCAATTTAACAACTGCGTCATTGATGTCTTTAACACCTTCGGGCCAGTTGGGCATACTAACTGACCACCCATATTCAATTGCCTGTTCTACAGTTCTAGGACCTTCATGGTCTCTATCTGGAACTAGTACAATTTCTTTGCCCAACTGTTTTAACAACCAGTTTTGACTGTCTTTAATTTCAGCACCAAGCAAAGCACATCCGTCAATACTTAGCGCATCAAATGGGCCTTCGCTAACAATTACGAAATCTCTTTCATCCTGTTGTTGGTCTAAATTAAACACGTAACCAGGTTGTTGTTCCGACAAATATTTAGGTTGGGCGTCATTAACCGCACGAGCAGTCCATCCTACTATTTCATTTTTGTATATAAATGGGATAATAAGTCTATTACTGAATCCAACTTTAGGAGTCCAATAGAAAGGAAAATCTTCAGGAAAAAGTTTTCTACTTACCATGTACTCTAATATAGGTATAAGTTTTTCCGGAGGATCAGCTAATAAATCTATAATAGGAATACTATCTATTGGCAATGCTCTAACATCAAACTTTGGAATAATACTTTTTATTTCTGTACTATTATTGTTATCTAGTCTAAGAGCTTCTAATCGTAGTTGATTGATAGTATCATCGGGTATTGCTAAATCCCGCATGAACTTGTTCATATTTTTGCTAATATGTCTGCCCGGTTGCCAACTACATTTGAATCCGCAATTGAAACAGTGATAACTTACAGCATCACCACCGTTTACAATAAAACCGCCACGTTGTCTTTTGTCGTCACAACAAACCGCATTGAAGCTAATCCAACCGCTTGGAGTTGTTTTACGCTTTCCGGGTAAGTAGGTAAGAAGTGTATCCGCAATAAGACTCATGCCTTATTATAACACTCTTTTTGGATTAGATCAAGGGGTAACGGTAATTTTATCAACCGAACCGTAAACTACAGTTGGATCTTGACCAGTGGCGCTGTATTGCCAAACATCTGGGTAAAACCAACTTACTCTTAAGTAATTGTACGATCCAATATCTACTGTAAATGTTGTAGTACCGGTGCTTCTTGAAATAGTTATATCTTGAATTTTAGGAGCATTGGTAAAACTTTGAACACTGATTGTGCTATCCTTTGTGCCTTCGACATATAATTCGCCGGCAAAGTTTGTATAATGAACAGTAAATGTTACAGTAGTAGTTGGCATCGCTTCGTAAAATTTGGTAGCGTAAGCACTACTGTGATAGATAACATTTCCCATAAAGTTAATCTCTCCGCTGAACCTATCATAGATAGTTTGAGCTTTAGGAGTAGGTACAGCACTTCCTACAATTTCAACAGTACCTAATGCTCCAAATCTACTATCTGCGTATAGGACAATATTGTTTCCATTAACTGTACCAGTAACGCTGTATTTTAAACTTTGAGGTATTAATCCTACTAGATCTTCCGCTGGAATTTTTACACTAGTAATGCCAGTAATAGGGCTATTCTTAGTGATAGTATACGGACTATTGGGCATAGCATTGCCTGACTCGTCCATCAGATTCAATTGTAAATTTGTTACTGTGGTTAAGTCAATACGTTTTTGATCGGCATTCTTAATGTCGAACTCTAGGACGTTATCAACGCCTTGGTAAACTTTTACATTTCTCTGATACACGTTAGTATACTCCGTAGGTATAGATCCTGCCAGATTGGCTAATAGTTGTATTCTATTTGAATATAAATAACTTTGAATTTTTTGCATTCACAAGGACCCTTTAATAGTATTTATGGCAAAATTAAGAGATAATATAGAACAAAATTTACCCTTTATCAGCGTTATAAACTATGGCGACGATGAATATGTGGGTATCATAATAAATCAAGACCAGTTTGTAACTAGCTTCTATGATTTGAACGCCATCAAAACTCCTGAAGAAACTAAGAAATTTTTAGATATAGGTGAAACTTGGTGGTGGGAATCCAACCGACAATTTCCTATTAATATATTTTGTAGGGAGGAAATTACACCATTTGCCTATGCTATTAAAACATTCAATAGTAAGGATACACGTATTATCCTTGGGCCAGTTGTTAATCTAATGAATCTTACACTTAAACGTGTCAAACGTAAAAGTGTACAGTTACTCCGCAAGCCCCGTTAATTCTTCACAAATTAAATTCATCTGTACTACTATCACGTGTGCGTAGGCAATAGCGTGAGCTTTCTTAAAGTAGTATTCCTCATTCTCTGGACGTATCCAAATCTCCGTTAGTATCGTAGTCCAATCTTTGCCAATCAGATAACGTTTCGCTGGACGTATCATCGCCAATACTGCGGCCAATTGTTCTATCGAGGTAGGTTTGACCTGTCTCAAGATAGAACCATGCCCATTGACGTGAAAGAGCTTGTTCACGAATTCGTCTTCTAGTAAAAGATCCCATATGGGCTCTGTCTCCAATAATCGAGTAAGATGTGCTTTATCTTTCACACCTTCGTATACGCTGACATTTAAAAAGTCTATTTTAAAATAGCCGCGTTCTTCGGCAGTTTTGTAGTCAATAGTACTTATTCCAGTTATAGGATTATACGGCACACTAGTACAATATACACCTGTATTGTGCTTTTTAAAAGTACTATCTAAACTAGCATCAACGTGCTTTAACACACTTAATGCTCTAGTTCTGTCAGCAAAGTCTAAATCAATATCTGGCATAAGGATCACCAATTGTTGGAGGAAAAGCGTTAAATGACATGTTTATTCGTTGCGTATTACTTAAATTTCTTTCTACTTTATGTAATAAAAAACTAGGAAATAAAATAATATCACCGTCAACGGGCTCGTAGTAACTTGTACCATAATAAGGCCATTGTGGTAACGTTGTCTTATAGGTAAAGTTATAAGGCATGAATTGAAGTTGCCCAGTACCTTCTGCTTGAAAATATACTACGGCGCTGACAAATGCGCCAGTGTGAGTATGTTCTCTATTGATACTGCCGGGTTCATTTACGTTTGCCCACGCATCTAATTCCCATTGATCTTCTGTTATTGTTGTTTGATTTTTTGTAATGTTTAACGGTGTTGGCATAGATTTGTAATATTCATTACAAGCCTTTTTAAATGTAGATACTAATAACAATTCAGTTTCTTTACTAAATCCATTATGAAAATGAGGTTGCCCCATCCAGCATCCGTCATTAGCGTCTTTACTTATTTCTTCAAAAATATTTTTATTTTTATAGTCAAGAATTTCTGACACAATAACTTTGCATTGCTCTTTTGTAAACGCAGATTTAATCCGTAATATATTAGTTTGCTCTAACACATTTAATTCAAGATCCATCTTTAATCTTTCTCCAACTAGAATTTCCTATAGTAGGATACCCTATATATTCCTGTCCTGTTTCCATATCAACTAGTTTATATTTTTCAGGACAACGTGTATATACAGTCAATGTTACAGGTAATTCCATTTCTTTTACTTCGCTACCATCTAATAACTTTCTTGTTTTCATATATTGGATTCCTTAACTACCTCTTTGACGAATGCTACGTCGGTTGGTAATTTTTTAAATTTACTTACCCAAAATGGTGGATCTATAATTTTTTGTACGTGTGCTAATTGTTCATCGCTAAATTTTTGTAGCATAGCTTTACCACTAGTGCTATTTAATAACAGCCAAGGACTTATTTTTCCATCTTTAATATCATAACAAGCACGACTTAAACTAGCATATAAGAAATAATGATTCCACTGTGCGTTATGATCATCGGCCCATGCCATCATCGTTTGGATCGATCTTTGGAGGGCGGTTTCGACGGATTCTCTTCTGATAAGGTCGAAGACGTATTGTTCGTAGAGTTCGTCGCGACACCAGTGGTCGAGTTTGACTCCAGACTTGACCACATAGTCGATAAATTTTTCCGGGTAGAGAGGATTAACGTTACTGACAAAACTGCCAAACTTAACAAAAGCGTTATAGTAACTACTTTTACAAAAATCTTCATAAGTTTTTTCCTGCTTGCTATTAGGTTGGGCTAACTTATAAAACTGCTGAAAAGTATCAAACCCAAGTATTACATGTTTCTCAGTCTTGGCCATATGCCTGCGTTTTTGTTCGCATACGTGAACAAACAAAGTCTTCTCCTGCATGAAGCCTTTGCCACAATGTCCGCAAGTATAAGGTTGACTGACCAATGACATCATTTTAATAGTTTGGCAATTGTGGCTTCGTCCATGCCATGTTGCCTTGCTAGATCTTTAACTTCTTTATCGGATGATAATCTACTTAATAATTCAACTTCATCCATCTTTTTGTTTGGGTAAATGTCGGCTAAGAATTTAACTTTTTTAGTATTTGTTCCTGTTTTCTTTTTATGGCCAATCCATTCATGCCAGAATACTTTTTCGCCATTGTAGCTACACATACACAACAACATCCACATTAATTTAGGATGTTTTTGTAACAAATTCCAATGTTTATTAAAATACTCGTTGACTGTTAGAACAAAGTGTTCTTGTATTTCTGATTTTTGACCGCCGACATTACTGATATATCTGTTAAGAATAAAAAATTCGCTCTTAAGATGTTTTTGCTGTTCGGCGTCCATGGCATCCCATAGCTCACGGATGTTTTGATCAACGGCAGTTAATTTTTCTTTAAGTTCGACTTTTTCACTCATAGCGTTCTTTACTTAGTTTATACAATATTATAACACGATCCAATGCCTTTTGTAAAGCAGGATTGGTTTGTGCTTCTTCAATTACATCCTTCCAGAAATCATTTATAAAATGTCCATTTACTGGATTATAATCCCACCCGATAGGTGTGCGTGTACTTGGATCTGCGCCCATTTCTCTGGCGTAAGTAACGCCGTTGGCTTTTTCATAGATATACGTTGCGCCAGGTTTTAGTGAGCCCATTACTCATCCTTTGGTAACAATATAGCATCAAATGCCATAACCGTCCTATGTCCAGTTCCTTTCCAAGGATAAACTGTATGTGGCAAATAACTTGGAAATACTATCATAGTTCCTGGAGTAGGAGCATATTTCCAAGTATCGTTTAATATAAATTTACTAACGTCTTTTGTATGAGGTAATCTAAATAAAATTTTGCTATCGCTAGGCCGACTGCCCTCCATTAATTCAGGAGCACTAATATAGATATTACCGCTGAGATGGCCGCCTGGATGAGAATGCATTTCTTGATACTGATCAGGCCCCTGGCGTATGGTCCAAATACTTGTAACTTTAGGTTTACAATGTGTTAGATCTTCCGAACCACTTTGTTGTGTGATAATTTCCATGTATCCTTGGCAAACACTTTCTAACCAAGTTACTAACCAGTTTACATCTAAATTTAACTCGTTAGGATATACTTGAATTTGTTGTCCGCCACGAATACTAATTAGTGGATTATTGGCATCGTTTAATTCCGGATGCTGATGTAAGTTTTCTGATAAGGCATAAATTTTACTAAACTCAACAGGTGGCACAGTATCAATGGCCAATGTCACTGGTTGAAAATAGGCTACTTTTAATGTCATAATATTTTATCCAATTGAATGATTTCACTTTGTCTACTAATTTCTTTTACAAAATATACGCAATCTGGTTTGTCACCGCCTCGTAACGGACTTGCTAATAATTGTCCGTTTTTCATTTTAGGGAAATACCACTTAACGTCATTGTAAAAATTTACAATTTCAATCTTTTTAAACTCTACCCTAAACGAACTTAAAGGATTAAAAACCAGTGCCTCAAAACCTCTATCATTTAAACTTGTTAAGGGTAAAATTTCAATATCGCTAGCACTTGAACTATCGCCTACTGCTATACTCCAGTCAATCGGCATAGCAATTTCGTCGTCCCCAATACGCAATACCATAGCTGGAGCATTGAAACTTTCTAAAAATATCAGTGGCATAAAAAAGAAGTCTGGTTCTTGCGGGTTACTATTATCTAGTACCGCAAATCTTGTATTTTCATCCACTTCATCCGGTAAATTGTTTAATGAAAATGTTTGATTATCTAATGTTAATATATGCATAATTCCTTATTTTTGCCAGTCCACTTTCTGTAAAGTAAATGGATACTTGGCATCCTTGTAATATTTTTTCCTCGTTGTGAGGTGGCGCTTGGCGAATTTACAGGTCGAAGTTATGTCCCAGATTTGTACAAAGTCCTTATCTTCCGCTTTGCGAATACCGCGTCCAATTGACTGTATAACGCGAACAAAGCTCTTTCCGGGCTCAAGAAGAACCAGATTAAAAATACGAGGGATATTAATACCAACAGCGGCCACACCAAAAGTCGCCACAGTAACCTTGTTATCATTTGTTGCATGTTCTTTGTACTCTTCAGCACGTTTAGTGCCCTTAACTTCGCCTGATATAAAAACGGCGCCTTCGATCATTTCTGTTAATAATTTTCCTGTATCGATCCTATTAACTAGGATTAATGTATTGCCTGTCTCTGCTAAGCCTTTGATGAGATTGCTAAAATACGTCATCCTGTCTTTGTTCGTGACAAGATATTTTAATTCTTCTTGATATGTTTTAAATTCTGGTAAATCTATCAATTGTAATACGTTTACGTGTAAGTTACTAAGTACACCCATCTCTTGTAATTGGTGTGCTTTAATGCCGCCAACTACTGGACCAATACTGGCAAAGATAGGTTCTGCTTCAAACGCATCTTTAGGAACAGTTCCAGTTAATCCCCAACGTATAGGTGCGTTACATAAGTTTTGTGTGAGTAAATTCTTCAGCACTTCTGCCTTGGCCATGTGTACTTCGTCGACAATAACTGTCTTAACTCCGTCAAGAAACTCAGCTAGTGTGTAAGCAACATTTTCGTCCCAGTTTTTAGATTTTTTATCTAAAATGTTTAACGATTGCCAAGTACATATAGTGTGTGTCTTACCTAAATCTTTGCGATCACCATAGTAAACACCTACATCTAATTCAACGTTAATAAAATCTTCTTCTGTCTGTGTAACTAAATCTTTATTAGGAACAATAGTAATTGTACGACCATATTTTTCAGCACAATGCGCCAATGTTGCTGTCATAATAGTTTTACCAGCACCAGTAGCTACTTCTTGTAGTGCTTGTGTGTTAGTGAAAAAGCGGTTAACAACTTCTACTTGGTCATCACGTAACACAATAGGCTGTCCGGCAAATCTATGACCTTTAGGCCATACTTTACCCATGTCTGCCCAGTAGTTATTTGTAACTTCTTTAAACTCGATTTTACTAGTTGTACGTAAGTCTTCTAATTCGTCAATATCAATGTCCATGTCTGCAAGTATGCCAAGACACTTTTCTAACTGACTAAGATACCCGTTGCCACCGAGTCCAAACATACTTACTTTTCCATCCCAACGACCTAGTTTATAAGCAGGTCTATATCTTGCTGTTGGATCTTCATACTTAAAAGTGTTGGCTAATTTTTTCCGTGCTTCAAGACTCAAGTTTTCGAACTTGATATTAACTTCGTCGCGAATCACTAATTTTACCGTCATTGCTTTATTCTTCCAATATCCATTATATTCGGTTCATCTGCCCACTCGACAATTAAATCACAATAGTTAGAGTATACAGCAGTTTTGCCGTGACGTAAACCCATACGGCTATCTAGGGCAACCACACTCATTGGACGCCATGCGTTTTTTAGGAAAAATTTCGGTAATTTTCCACTTTGTACACAAGCTACTTTTGTTGTGTCATCTAGTGGATAATTGTACTTTTTTTCTGCGATAAACTGATTGAATTTTTTTCCAGTGTCGTCGTTGGTCAATCTAAAGTAAATTCCAATATGGTCAAAAATTCCATTTTTTTCTAAGGCATCCGACAAAATTTGTAAATTTTCAAAATATTTGTTATTGACAAGAGTGTCAAAAACCACTAGTACAGGCAAGCGTTTTAGTTGAATTAGTGTGTCGACAATTTCTGTCATTGAATGCTGATTTTTATCAACATAGGTTCTTGGCTTGGTTCTGTTAGCTATATTTTCGGTCAAATTTTCACCGAAATTTCGGGGATTTTCCAGGTGGAATTGATACCGTATGCTACGGTCATTTATGATGTTCTGGTCAATAGAGGTTTCAATACCTAAATCTTCGGTGATGGCCTTTTGAAAGTTCTTGTGCTCAATGTTGTGAAGTAAAAATTGCTGTTCGACCTCATTTTTTGACCAAGATTTTATGGTCTCATAATGGGTTTTTATGACATCGTCTATGGTGAAGTTATGTGGTGTTAGTGCTTCGACTAAAATTACGATATTTTTCTCAGTTAGGTCAGCGGTGTACAATTTGCTGTTTGACGTGGCAATTAAATTTTCACAATTTTTCGACAAATTTTGTAAAATTCGGCGAATTTCCGAAGAAAACGTAAATTCTATGAAAAGTGTTAAATCTTGGTTTTCATTTTTTTCTATATAGAATTTTTTTACCTGTTCTATCTGTCTGAATGGTTTTGACCAAAAAGGATCGATTAAACAGTCATTTAAATTTTCTGAAATTTTCGACAATTTTTCACTATTTTCTCGAAAAATACGAAGTAGCAGTTTACTTTGATTTTCCGTGATAAAATTATGGTTAGTGACCGATGTGCCAAGGCTACGTAACACTCTACTGTCTTTGATAGCGATTACTTCTTCAACAGTAGGTGATATAGAATTTAAAATTTCAAGTAAAATATTATCAACTGGTATCATATTGTAAGTATACACTAACTTTTTAGTTAAATCAACCATTTAGAAAAAAATAGGCCTCAATATTATTTAAGGCCTACGGTCTACCTTTTGGGCGAATTGATTACAAGGTTGCGTCTTCCATGCCTGCGACACGTAATTTTACAATATTTGTAATTTGCCATTGTTTCTGGTCAAGTGCTTTAGTAATACCCAACCATTTGTTGCGTAGTAAGGCAAATTCGTTGATAATTTTTTCAAAGTCAACTACATCTGCCTCACCTTCAACATAACGATGACAATCTTGACTACTTAGAGCACGTTGATAGTTTTCTAAGTACTTGCGAAAATGCTGACTTTTAAGTCTGCGTAATTCAATGTTAAGATATTCTAATATTGCCTCGATTTCCTGTAATTGACCAAATCTTTGTTCAACAATGCCAGGCATACTTGCCGCGGCACGTTCAACATTACCGGTAATTTTACATTCTTTTCTTGCTTCCTCTAATTCTGAATTAAAATATTCAGCCGCATCGGGAATATTAGAAATATCTTTAGCAACGTCAGAATACCAACCCATTAAAACTCCAATTCGCCGTAATCGTCATCATCTTCTTCGATTTCTTCGTCATCGTTGAGATAATAACCGATTGCTTGGTCAAGTGTTTCGTCTACACCTGTTGCAGCTTGAAATACCTTGTCAGATACTCCAAAATCTGCTAATAAATCAACGTAGCGTTCAGCTACAGTCTCTAATTGTTTCTTATCTATGTATTCAACAAAGTTTAACCAGATATCGCCTACTTGTGTTTCACTCAACATTTTCTTCTGTCTCCTCAGGAATGGTTGTGGTGGTATTTTTTAAATGATAATTTGCCATTATCATATCTAATTTATCATCTTTCCATTCTTTTCGGTACAATAAGGTTTCTTCACCGGTGGTTGGGTCAACATATTTTAGTCTATTACCTTGTTGAACAAGTATGCCTTGCTTCTCAAGCATATCAACCATACCGCTGTAAGGATTCATACCTGTTTCATATGGAATCTTAATTTGTACAGTTTCAAAAGGTTTACTGTAACGAGTTTTCATAATCTTACATGATGCACGAATACCCATTACATCTGATACCTTGTTGCCGTCTTCGTCTTCTTTCAACTTTAATTTTTTCATAGCAACTACAATTGAACTTGCGTAAACAAAGCCCTGCCCGCCTGAAATTTTGTCATCTGGATCAAACATATCTTGACTAGCGTATGTATGGTTAGTACATACCATTCCAACATTATAGGATCCAAACATATTAACACAATTACGCACTAGAGCTGTAAGTGCTTTAGGTTTACGACCCATATCGCCTTTCAAGTCTCCCGCTTCAAACTGGTTGATATCGGTAGGGGTAAGCAACATACCCAATGAGTCTATGACAAATAAGACTTTAGGACGTTCTGTCATTGTTTTGTATTCTGACATAAATTCATGAATAGTTTTAGCTACATCATCGATCATTGCCATGTTTAATTTTAGCAATTTGTCTTCGCTAGTATCTACGCCAAGATCTTTCAACCACTTTTCATCTAATGCATTTTCGGTATCTACAAGAATAACATAAATTCCTTGTTGTTGTGCGTTACGTACTAGATTGCCCGAACAGATAAAACTTTTACCTGCGCCAGATTCGCCAGCAAACACTGTAACTTTTCCTAATGGAATACCTTTGTGGAAATCTCCGCTAATTAGATAGTTAAGCGTATAGTTGCCTGTACTAATCCAATCTGTAGGATCGTTAAAACCTACACCTAGACCATCAATACTTTTAGTCAAGGTTTTTCTAAATTTCGATAAATCGAATGCCTTTGTGGCCATATAATTCTCCTAAATAGATAATTAGGGCGTACAACTAAGTTGCAGAGGCCCTAGCCGTTTACGCTTTTTGACGATTACGAATCATTGCCAAGATGTCTTGGGCACGTGAATCACCGCCTTCGGTTGCCGCAGGAGCACTTGCTTTTGGAGCAGTTGCTACTTTAGTCACTGGCGCCGGTGTGTCATCTTCATCGATGTCGTCTGCTACAGGAGCACTTGCTTTAGGAGTTGACTTGTTAGGATCGCCGGTATTTTGGCTCATACCTGCTGGTTTGAAATATTGTCCCCAACGTTCCATGTCATATGGCTCGCCGTCTACAGAAGCTTCAAACATTTCTTTCATGACTTTCAACTCAACTTCACCTGGCTTCTTAGGTAAGAAGTCTGTCAAATTAAACAAGCCATATTGTTGAATAGCCGCATTTTCAGCATCGCTCAATGGACGCTCACGACGTGCCCAACTTGAAGTTGAGTAGTCTGCGTAACCACCTTTGCTAGACTTTTTCATACGATAGTCTAAACCATGTACGTAGTCAGTTGGCAAATCTTCCAATTCTGGATCGACAAGTGCCGCACGAATTGATGTAAAGATTTGAGGACCAATGATAAATCTACGGATTGGATTTTCTGGTTGCTCTTCTGATTTTTCGCCTAGTCCGTCTTCAACAACGAAACCTTGGAAAATGTAAGAACGTTTCTTCCAGTACTTACGACCCATATCTTCCAACGCAGGGTCTTTAAACCAACCACGTACTTCTGATAAAATTGGGCAAGTGTCGCCATACATTTCTACGCATGGTACTTGTACTGTGATGTTTTTGCTTTCTGATTCACCTTTAATGCCTGAGAAAGGCAATTTAATCATTGCTCTCTCAACCCAGAAAAAGGTGTTGTCGGAGTTACCATCTGGTAAAAATCTAAGTGTAGATTCTCCGCCTTCTTTTAAGTTCCAGAACGGATAAATTGATTTATCTCCGCCTGTACGTTCTCCTGAACCTTTTTGTTCAGATGCTTTTAGTTTTGCTCTAATTTCAGCTAAAGTTGCCATAATATTCTCCTATTGTTAGCCTTTATGTGCTTTTTATTTGCCTAATATTGTTCTATGATCTACATAAAACAAAAGCGCATACATGTTATTGTATACGCTTTTATTTAGCAGAGCAAGAGGAATCTCGCTCTAAATGTGGTATTTTTATCTATAATTTACCAAACTAACTAGTCTTTCAATTTCGTTAAACGCAGTTGTTTCACGTAAATTTCCAAGATCTAAGTTTGGTGTAAGATTATTAGTCTTGCCACTAACGTCTGCTGGGCTACCTTTCATAACTGGTTTTCCACTTGCGTCAACACCTGACATAACTCCGCCGGCAGGTACTCCTGTTGGAGCCGCTTGTGCTGCAACTGGTGCCGCTGTTGGAGCCGCCGCTGTTGCTGTAGCAGGTTTATTATTCCATGTGCCGCCGCCTTCGTCGGGACCAGAATATCCATTAGCTTGTCTCATTTTTGAACTTCTGCCAGAACTAAAAATGCCTGGATCGTCTTTCTTCCATCTGCCGCCACCGTGAGCAACTTGTTGATATGAGAAGCGTTCGCCGCCTACCCAGTATGGTTTTGTTTTATCAGCATCTGCTGGAACACCACTAGTAGCACCGCCTGTTGTATCTTGTTGTGCTGATACATTTGGAGCACCTGCTGTTGGTTTAGCTGGAGCACCTGCTGTAGGAGCACCAGTAGTAGCCGGAGCACCTGCTGTAGGAGCACCAGCTGTTGGTTTAGTTGGGTTACCGGTTGTAGTATCGAAGCCATATTTTGCCATGGCGTCATTGTAACCTTTGTCGCCTAAACTCATTGTGCCCGGGCCTTGACCTGGTTTAACATTGTATGCAGTACCTACACTTAACATTGCCATACCTTCTGGCGACTGTCTAACTTCGGCAGGTAATTTTTCCCAAGCGCCTCTAGTTTCGTTGCCGTACATTCCGTCAACTGCTACCTTAGCACCGTGCGCATTTAGCCAATTTTGGAATGCAGTTGTACCTGGATTTTTACGTCCGGCAGTTCCTTGTTTTTTCTGTCCTGCGACAGTAGCTGGCTTAATTTCACCACTTCTTTCACCTGGAGGTGCTTCTCTATCGCCTTGTGCCGCTAGTTCCTGTTCTGCTGGATCAAGAGCACCTGCTGCCGCAGATACGCTTGGTACTTTTTGATAGAAAGCAAGCATTGGTGCTAACGCAGGATCATCTTTACCTGCTATGCTTAATTCACCATATAATCTGTCTAATTCTTTATTTTCATCAGGAGTCAAATATTCGTTTAATTGTTGACCTTCTAATAAGCGTATTTTTTTAATTAAAGATCCAACACTTTCATGTAAACCAATTCCACCGCTGGCTGGCTTTAAACCAAGTCCGCCACTGCTTGGAGCAATCGAATACATAGAGTTATCTTTTTGTCCAGCTACGTTTGGAGCAGCCGCATCTTTATAACCTGCCTTAACAAGTAGTTCTTTAAATCTAGCAACTTTAGCAGGATCAATTGCTGGCGCCGCAGGTGCTTCTAATTTCTTTAAATCAACTTTAGTTCCTTTATCAACGTTCCAGAATAAAAATTTTCCTTGTTGTGGATTACCCGCTTTAATAGTTTCAATTGCGCTAGACAGTTCAGGCGCATATTGGCTAATCCAGTCGCTTGGCATAACTTTAGCTTGTGGGCCACCAAATTCGTTACTTTTGTCCATGTATTTGATCATGCCATCTTTAGGATCAACATAAGCAGGAAGTTGTGTATTACCTACATATTTTTTAATAGTTTCTATAGCTCCTGCATCAGCCCCACCCGCCGGTGCGGCTTGTGCGGCAACATTTGGAGCGGCCGCAGGAGCCGCATTAGGCATTGTATAGCCACCGCCTGGATTGTAAACTTTTAGTGTCGGATCGCCAGCAGGATCAGCTTCTGCTATGTATTCTTTTAATCTTTTAGAAAGATTGATTAGTGTTGTTTCGTTAATTTTTTTCATAATTAATTTCCAGAAATTATCGTGCCATCATACCGGCGAGGTGTTTAATATGGCTCAGTTCATCGTTAGGTTGTTCCGTAGCGTGTGTGCTAGGATCCATCTTATCGATTAACTGTAATACTTGTTTTAAATCATCTTCGCTAGCATTAGGAAATTCACCTTCCTTCCAGCCTTTGACAATTTTAGTTTTAGCACGAGTACCACCAATAGTAAAGTTCTTAGCTTCTTTGTTCCAGAAGCCTGCTATAGTTTTTAACATTTGTTGTGCGCCGCCTTCACCGCTTTCGTCGGCAAAACCGCACTCCATTGGAGCTATTCCACATTCACGCATAGCATCGTGTAATGTCATAGTTTTATGTCCAAAGTCCATTTGTGTTTCTAAAGTAGCACCACATTCTTTAGCTTGTATAAATTTAGCTTTTAGTTTAGCTAGTTTATGATCTTCCGTACCTTCTGCTACTGGAGCCGGAGATATTGGAGGTAATTCTTCACCTGCTGGTGGTTGTGGAGGTAATCCTGCTTCGCCGCCTGGCGCTGGAGGAGCGGCACCTTCTGGTGGTGCTGGAGGTGCTTCAGCTGGTGCTGGAGGTGCTTCAGCTGGTGCTGGAGGTGCTTCAGCTGGTGCTGGAGGTTCAGTGTCTGCTCCGCCCGTTTGTCCATCACCAAAATGTATTTGTGACATTAATTCAGGTGCGTTATGTTGAATAAATTGTTGAATTAAAGGACGACTATCTAAATCTGGATCTAATTCTTTAAGGGTATTTAAAAATTCAGGATCATCAATAATACCTTTTAAACTTTCAATACTGTTAACACCTTCTGGACCACCTGGCAATTCTGTTGATAAAATCTTATTTAATTTTTCAACAGCTTGTTGTTGTGTAGCCTTGTTAGGACTAAACAAAGCATTTTCACCTTGTTCTTCGTCTTCGCTAACAATACTATCTATAAAACTTTCAAAAGCCGCTAAAGGATCATATGACTCATCTTTCTGAGCGTGATACTTTGTATGAGCTTTTTTCATTCCTGCTGTACGTTTGTCAATAATTTTTTGTTGTTCATCGCTGTTGGCTTGAGCATTATCATAATCGTTTTGATCGCCTTGATGTGCCATTTGCCAACCACGTGTTTGTCGAGTTTTCGCTTTTGATCGACTATCCATTGCTTTACCGAAATAACTTTTTAAAGTATCTTTACTTAATTCTGAAATCATTTCGTCTGGGGCTAACTCTTTAACTGGAATATCATTTTCGCTTACTAGTTTAAAGATATAAGGAAATGCTGTTTTTAATTCTTCGTTGAATGTACGGATTGTTAAACGGTCAATCCAATCACTCATGATATCTTCCGGAATCATTTTTTCTTCTTGGCTAGCAAATGATTCGGCAAATGCTTGATAATATGCTGGACGTTGTAGTCCGGTTATTTCTTTCTTAATAGATTCGATGCGTTCCATCACTTTGCCAGTAATGTCGCCCATTGCTTCTGATAATGTTTCGTTACGGCTAACATAGCCTTTGAACTTGCGTAACTGTGCTAGTTCTTCTGAAAGACTTGTAATGTGGCGACCGATGTCATCATAAGGAATACCGCCATGTTTTAAATGTTCTGCTAGAGCACGAGCACCGTTAAGATGTTTGTAAGGATACTTGAAGCGTTCGCCTTGTGCGTTTTCTACCCAAATGCCTTCAATGTGCATTGTGCGTCCTGCTGGCAAGTCTAAGTTGATAGGCTGGCTATGTTTAATAATAATCTTTGCTTCGCCTAAATCTTGATAGCTCATTCTAGATGTGCCATACAATTTATTTTCCATTATAGGTTCCATGGGTTCGTGTTCCTTGGGTTTTGCTTGAAAATGATAATCACGTTTATCTAAGTTGTCTTTACCGATATTTTGTACATCGAATTTTAATAAACGATCTTTAGCAAATTGTCTAAACCCACGTATAAATCTAAATGCGCCATCGTGTTTACTATCAGCTAGTTCACCGCTTAACTGTATCACAATGCCATCGTCTTCGTCTAGTGTAATTGCTACAGTTCCTAAACTTCTTCCATTTTCTTCGTACTTAAACTCAAAAAATCTAGCATTAGGAATATCTGTTTTTTTACTTAGTACTTCAGCATTTTCGTCACCGATTTTAATGTCGTGGAATCGTGTCTGAATTTTTCCGTATAAATCCAAAGCAATTTTATCTAAATTCGTGTTCATGTTATATTTATCCAAAGCCTGATGATATGAATATAGGTAAGGGCGGTTCCCATTCTTCATCAACAGCCCAATCGCTGGAAACTCTTATGTGTTCAAACACCGCTGGATCCCATTCTGCCAGCACCTGACTCATGCGCACTACTAACAATAGGGCTGCAACTAGATCATCGTGTTGTCCTTCTTTGGCTGAAAATGTAGTACCTTTGGCAATGAATGTTTTGAGTTCGCTGATTAATGGGCGACTGTTTAATATACATTTTTCTTCTTCGACTAAGAATTTTACCTTGGCACAAGTGCTGATTTTGCTACCATGCGTGGTGTTAAACCCTTTACGGAATTTCTTAACATGCCCTTTTCTATGAGGTTCGGTCATGAAAATTCCAGGGAATGTTTCTTCGCCTAGATTGTTAATAACCACTAGAGCACTTTCACCTACTGTGTTGTTTTCCACACTCCAGTAGATTTGATTGTAACTTTCTCCGCCTATTTCATCACTAATATATTTTAATATATCACGTAATATTTTAACTTGTTCTTGTATGGGTGTGATGTTGTGTTGCCACTCGGCTATCTGTATCATTTCAGGCATTTGGAATACTTCAATAGCACCGTAGTCTCCGCCAGTGCCTAAACTAGGATCATGGGCAACAAGATATACTCTACCAGGTTCAGGTTTCTTCCACCATCGAACTTGCCCCATCTTCCAAGCAGGTTCTCTACCTACCATGTCAATCAATTTTAAACTGTTGATCAATGTTTCGTCAAATACCAAGAACTCGCAACCATATTCTCGACGGAAACGTTCTTCACCGATACGACCCATTTCAACACGTTTCCATTCTTCATCGCGATCCGGATGTTCATGCCATTCAGCACGGAATCCATGAAATCCGTTTAGCCCGGTGCCGTCAGCTTTTTCATTTCCATATTCATCAAATTTGTTCTGGCTTTCTTTCCAGATTATTGCGAATTCATCTTCGTCGCTGTTTGGAGTTGATGTAATGATTGCTCGTCCACCTGTTGCCAGGGTTGGTGAAATTGAGGTCCAAAATTCAGTTGCAATATTGGGTTGAACAAACGCAAACTCATCGCAATAAAGTAAGGATATGGACATACCACGACCGGTATTGCCAGTAGTAGTAGCTGAAACAATTCTTGATCCGTTTTCAAATTCAATACTCCCTTTATTATAATTTACCACACCTGCGCGAACATAGTCTTCACACAGTTCGTATCCGTAACGAATACGTTGCATAATTTCCTGACTGCCTGTATACTTGTGGGCGGCCACTAGAATAGTTTGATCTGGGTGAAACATGGCATACCATAATAGATAACTTGACGCACAAGTGGTCTTACCACTTTGACGCGGTAGCATGTTGATGTTAAACCTATAATCGTGATAAGCGGCAAGCAATCTCTCTTGGTATTCAAAAGGTTCAAATTTTACCTTGCCCTTTACCGGATGCTGAATATGAAAAAAGTTTTTGGCAAAATGTAAATAGCCAGTCTGAGGGTCGGCACACTTCATCAAGTGTTCAACTTGCTCTTCTGTAAACTTTTCTTTAGTGTGCGCTTTTTTGGTTAAGACGCCGTCTAGTGATTTTGCCATATGTTTATTTAATCAAAAAAATAGACCCCGGAGGGTCTATTTGGCACCTTGGACAGGGTGCTAACTGCGACGAAACTTAACCTTTTAACATTTTTGTTAATGCAATAATATCGTTTAATTCTTTGCTTTCATTCATCTGTTCTGGTAAGGTTGGAGTATGGTGGTGTCCTAAACTTCCTTGAATATCATTTTTCATACGCTTTCTTCTATCAGCCGTAAGTTTTCCTTTTGAGTCGCCTTTACTAGAGATACTACCATAACCCCAGTTCTCAGGATCATTGTGA
>Ga0208741_10000235_pt1 | contig 29500 bp, 20 predicted proteins | sample CryBogCBE03Jun09_FD_184576 | JGI IMG/M metagenome (GOLD analysis project Ga0208741, IMG submission 184576) | Freshwater microbial communities from Crystal Bog, Wisconsin, USA - CBE03Jun09 (SPAdes) | ecosystem: Environmental > Aquatic > Freshwater > Lake | place: Crystal Bog, Wisconsin, USA...
AATGGTAGTATTCCAGAAAATGTTCTTATATCTAATGCTACGATTACAAGCTACTCATTAGTTAACAATGCTGTTATTAATGCTGGTGCAACTGGTGTAATCACTGCTAATGCTGCTGTCCTAACTGGTACCTTCACTACAACTGGTACAATTTCTGGAAATACCATTAATAGTGCCAGAGAATTTTTAGATGATTTACCAACAGCTGAAGTTTCAGCAGGTTATCACGTTATTGTTGCAAATACAACAGGTGCTACATCTTATAATAAAATTACTAGAGTTAATAGCAGTAGATCAATAACTTTGGATTCAACACCATCTGTTACTGGACCAGCAGGAACCATTAGTGTTTCTTATGATCCAACTTGGTTGTATACAACACCAACTGTAGCTTCACAAAATCAAGGACTAAGCACATACGCAAAGAGCTTAATCGTCGCTGCTAACCCTCCTTCTTCGTCTCCTACAGTAGGAACATATGTAGTTTTATCCAACACAACTGTATCGTATGGTACTACAATCACTGGCGTTGAGACTTTCACACCTGGTGCAAGTACAGCTAATGGCTTTGCCATTCATCTAGCAAACAATGCTAGTAAAAATATCGTAGGTTATTCCACTTCATACTCTGCATGGAATATTAATCTCGTACAAGACCCAAGAGTTATTACAAGTGTGACACCATTTACATCTGGGTTGTCAGCAGGCCAGACAATTCTAATTTCTAATACCTCTTCTTCGTATTTTAATGATACAATCTCTTCAGTTGTCAACTCAACAGCATTGATTCTTACCACAGCTTCACCAGTTTATGGTGCTAGCCTTTCTGCTTCAATCAATGGTAATACAGTTGTTACTAGCCCAACTTACTTTACTCAAAACTTCCAGCAAGGTAGTTCAATAATACTTTCTAATACAACTGGTGGGTTCTCTTACAATATTGTAAAGAGTGTCCCTTCTCCTAACTCTATTATTCTTACTGCTCCTTCTACAGTCAGTGGTAATGGTAATATCTCAGTAGGTATTAATGGAAGTACTTTGACTAGCCCATCATCCTTTACCAGCACATTGGTTCAAGGTGAAGTTGTAACAGTAGCTAATAGCACTGGTGGCGTTTCTTATAGTACCATTAGTACAATTAATAGTAGCAATTCAGTAACATTTACAACTCCACCTTCTATAAGTGGAAGCAATGGTACGATTGTATTGAAGGCTTCTTCTACAACATTGACTAGTCCAACATCATTTACTGGTTCACCAAACAATCTTCAGATTGGTCAACCTATTTTGGTTGCTAACTCATCTTCAGATTACTCAAAGCATTCATATAGCTATATTGCCAGCATTAATAGTGCTAACTCAATTACACTACAAAGTGTGCCAGGAGCAGTAGGAACCAATATTAAGGTTGGAATCGTAGGACAAACAATCACTTCTCCTACGCAATTTACAACTCCACTAACAGTTGGTACAGTATTGTATGTTTCTAATACAACAGGAAGCACACCATTCCAAACCAAGGTTTCATCAATAAACTCTGCAAACTCAATTACAGTGGCAGATATACCTGCTGTGTTTGGTACTTCAATCGCTCTTACAACAGGTGGTTCATATCTAGTAAGTGCTTCTAACCCAACATTCTCTTCTACACTTTATCCTGGTGCTTCATTACAGCTTACAGATTCCACAGGTACATCTGTTCCTGTGACGATTAGTTCTACCAATGCTACATCGGTAAGCTTCGTAACTACACCAAATGTTCTTGGTAGTTCACTTACTGTCCAACAGTTCTTTAAGCAGGGTGAAGCAATTAACTTAACTGGTTCTGGAAACACAATCAGTCAGGATAGCACCACATCAATGACAATGAACATCTGTACAGCTCTTGATGTTAACACATATAATGTATATGGACAAATTCCATTATTCAGATCTAATGCCAATCCTACAGGCAAGGTAGTAAATAAAGGCCAATATGTAATCATTAATTGTGGTTCAAATCTTGGTGGTACTACTGGTCCTTGGGCTTTAGGTATCTCAGATGTGTTTGGTGTTGCTAACGTATATGTTGGTTCTACAGCAAACACAAACAATCCTGATTACGGTACATGGTTCAGTGTTGACAATGGCCAAAGAGATGCTTTCTACGGCAATGCAAAATTGAGTCTACTTCCTTCTCACAATGGTGCATTGACAAATACTTCTGTGTTATTGGTTAAGTTAAATTGCTTCACACCTAACACAACTGCAACACAAGCTGGTTTCTACTCAGTAGATTCATATCCAATAGATGACGTTAATACAGCTAATCTATATGCAATTGCAACTGCTCAAATTCCAATCTATACATCAGTATCTGGCGTATCATATGATCTAAGAAACTTCATTGATACAAGACCTGTAATGGCTAACACAGCTGTAATTACAAACAATGTTAACCTTGCTACTCAGGATCCAGCTTTAAACAATGGAACCAAAAATGGTTCATGGATATCAAGTGGGTATAACATCATCCCTGACCCAGATAGTAAGTTTAACTATAGTGCAACATATTACCTACCTAGATTTGATAATTTAATTCTTACAAGTGGTTCACAATTTATTGCTAGAATGGGTGCTTCAGCAGAACATCCACAGCCACCTACCCTAAATAAAACAGGATTAAATCTAGCTCAGATATACGTACCACCATATCCTTCTCTAACATTCTCAGAAGCACAGTAATAAAATGACATACAACAGACCTGACCTAGCCGTTAAAGTAGATACTACCTCGCTAAGAGGCTATACTATGAAACAAATAGGTGGATTGGATTCTAGAATTTCTAGATTAGAGTATTATAGTGTCTTGCAAGCATTGGATACAGATGCTACATCACTATCAATAGCCAATACACAAACAGGTATCCAAAGATTTAAGACTGGTATCTTTTCAGATCCATTCAATGATTTTTCTTTGAGTGACATTAGTGATCCTGAATTTAGAATAGCAATTGATTCTTCTGCATCTATGGCACGTCCTAGATACACCACATCATTATCAAGATACCAATTGGTTGCCTCACAAAGCAGCGGATACAGTTTAAGAGGAAGACTTGGTTTAGTTAATTACTCTGAAGAAAAGATGGAAGGCAATCCTACTGCTACTACATATAGAAATCCTGCAGAGGGTTATTACTCATTCATGGGTGATCTTGCTTTGAATCCTAACTATGATAATTATATTGATACAGTACAAGCAGCTCCTCAAAATATTACTGTTAATGAAGTAGATTCATTCCAAAACCTACTATCATCGGGTCTTGGTATCACTACACAGGATATTAGCACTGTTGCTGCTAAGCCTGTATTGACTGCGCACACATCAACTACTAACTACTGGTCTCAAACTTCTACCACTACTGTAAAAGATCTAGCAGTAACAGCTGCAGCAAACCCAGTATCACAAGATTTAGGTGACTTTGTTACAAATGTTACCAATCTTCCTTATATGAATTCAAGAACAATTGCAATTTATGCTACAGGTATGATGCCAGGTCACACTCTATATGGATTCTTTGACAAGGTACCAGTGTCACAATATTGTGCACCAGCATATGTAAATCCAATCTATGCAGATGAAAACGGAAACGTTGATAGATCTAAGTGTGGCCAATTGGGTGCTGGTGGAGCACCAGCTCTTCTATTGAAGAATGGTAATTATGGTGATCCAATTGTTTCGAATATGTATGGTATGGCTTACTTAATATTTAATTTGCCTGCAGGTATGTTTAGAACAGGTGAAAGATCTTTTGTTCTTACTAACGTACAAGATTTGGCTGATACTGGTGGTATTCTTACTTCAGCAACACAGACCTATACAGCATCTGCACAATCAATTACTAGACAAAGTGATTCACTATCAATCATTCAACCTACATTTAACTGGAATACAACTACATCTCAAACCACATCAAACTATACTACACATATCGATCCACCACCTCAAAGCGATGGTGGTAACGATGAACGTGGTGGTGGTAGTCGTGGTAGTGATGGTAATAGTTGCCAAGGTAGTGATCCTGGCAACGGTGGCATTGGTTGTGGCCAGGGTGATGGTGGTGGTGGTGACTAATTGTAATAGATTTAATTACTATACATATAAAAGAAGAAACAAGGTTTTAGGAATTAATTAATGGCTGACGCATTATCACAAAATTTTTATTTAAACAACAATGCAGATTCACAAACTGTGGGTATACCTGCAACCTACTTAACAAGTATCGGTGTGTTTTTTAAAGCTAAAAGTTCAGTATTAGGTGTTACGTTAGCTGTCGTTGCAACCAACAATGGTTATCCTGATACCAATCAAATTCTTGGTGGCGTACACTTGAATGCAAATCAAGTTACTGTTAGTGATGATTCATCAGCAGAGACAATCTTTACGTTTGTTAATCCACTTGTATTGGATACTACTAAGTTATATTCCTTCTATGTTCTTCCTGACTCTAATAATCCTGATTATGCTTTGTGGATTTCTTCTGTTGGTGGTACAGATATTCTAACAGGAATTCCTGTTACATCACAACCTTATTCTGGAACCTTGTTTACATCTTCAAACCAACAAACATGGATTCCTATTGTTTCACAAAACTTTAAATTTAATCTTTATAGAGCAAAGTTTAATAATACTAATGCCAAGTTAGTGTTTAGAAATAATCCTACTGATTATCTTCAGTTAACTAGTTATCAAAGAGCCAATAGTTCTATTGGATTGGCAGTTGGTGACGTCGTGTATGCTGCTAATACTTCCAATACAGCTCAGATTCTAAGCAACACTAGCATCTATCCTTATGGTACTGTTTCATCATTTAATGAACTTTCACAATTTGTTGAAATTAAGAATACTAATGGTTTGTTCAATACTACTACATATCCTATATTGAATTTCTTTAGAGTTAAGCAGTATAGTAATGCTTCCCTTCTCACACCTAACAATATGATTGCAACGGCTAACTTAATTTCAATAGTAGATCAACATTACCAATCTTTGGTTCCTAAGTTTACGTTGGTAGAACCATCAGGCACATCTACAAACATGGCTCATTATGGTACTGCTAATTCTGATGGGTATTATGCATATGATACTAATCAAACAGCTTCTTATGTGACAAATGAAACTAGATATGATTTAAACGATCATGAAAGAGTTATTCTTTCTTACTCCAATGAAGTTGCAATTGGTGGATATGGTGCAAATGGATCTTCTACTATCGTAATCAATCTCCAGACAGCATCTCAATATGCTTCTCCTGTAATTGATCTTGGTACAAAGGCTGTCACTTTTATTGAAAACAACATCAACAACTTGCTTGATAATGAATCAACAAGATATGGTGATGCATTAAACAAATATATCTCTCAAACAATTTCAATGGATATTACAGCAGAAGATTTCAAGGTGTATGTCACTGGATATAGACCAGCAGGAACAGACATTGTTGTCTATGGTAGATTTAAGAATAATCATGATGGTAATGTAATTCAATATAATCCATGGTCTAAGATGGTAATGGATCCTTCTCAAGTATCCAAATTTAGTTCACCAAAGAACAAGACGGATTTTAATGACTATACTTACACGATGGCTGTAGGCAATACTGTTGTAAATCAAACAATAGCTTACATGGATCCTAATGCAGATATTGGTTCAAATGCAACAGCAAATTGCTTGACTTACTATAATACTACAGGTGCATCATTTGTTGGGTTTGATAACTTCCAAATTAAAATGGTATTGACTTCTTCAGACCAAATTAAAGTACCTACAGTTAAAACACTTGCAGCGATTGCATTGCTTCAATGAGTGAAGGTAAATTTGTATTGAAGCAGAGTGGAATAGTAAATGTCGATCGACAGGCACACGATGTTTATTGGCTACAAAGAAAGAATGCTTCCAATGCAAATGACAAAGCAAACAATTCAGAACAAATAAATAATATGGTGGAACAGATTAATCAACTTAAACAAGATCAATCTGAAATTAAAGACCTCCTTCTAAAGTTATTGGAAAAAAATAAATGACTATACAAGTTTCGACAGTAAACACAGTATCAGATTCTTTTGGTCAATGGATTGCAAAAACCAACCAAGCTATCGTTGCTGTTAACAACTATAGTGTCACGGTTAATTCCAATACAGCGGTAGGCAATGCCTACATCACTGGAATGTATCATTCCAACTCATTATTTGCCAATACAGTATTAACAGTAGGTGGATCCTCTGCTAACATAACTGTCAATGCATCATTTGTAACTGTACAATCATCACCTACTCAGAATGTTTTAATTTCTAGTGCTGGTATGGTAATTGGCAGCACTTCATATACACAGACATTAATGACCATTGGTAATACTTCTATCAGAGGATCCAATGTTTCATCTGATAGTCTTTATCTTACAACACGAGCTGTTCTTGGTAACACGACTTTTTCAACCACAACTGCATATGCAGATAATTTAAACACTCGTGTTCTTACAGCATCAGGCAATGCCACGTTTGGTGATAATCAAGCAAACACATATGTTAGTAGAAATGGTATTATAATTTATTCACAACCACTAGGTACATGGATTGTTAATACAAATATTACTTCAACTAGTATTTCTACAGTTGACGTTTATGCTAATAATATCCACGGCAATTTAATTGGTAGCTTTGCTGCTCCTCCTAATGGAGCTCCAATAGTATTCACTGCTAATATGCAATTTTCTGGTTTGTATAACTATTTTGACAATGGTCTTACATCCAATGGTAACGTAGAAGTATATGGTAATGATGGTGTAGCATCACATTACTTTGCCACAAGCTATTGGCCTACATCTTTCCCTGCATATCCAAGTGTTATGAAGAACTCCAACGCAGCATTCGTGTATCAAGCAAGTGATACAAGTGTCTGGTTATCAAGAAACATTGTTGATGGTAATTTAATTACATATGGTTCTTCTGCAGACGCACTACATTTAGGTACAAATGTTCTTCAATACTACACATATGTAAATGGTACAGCTGGTGTTGCTAACTTATTCACTAGACAGGTACCACTTAGCATTTCAACATCTTCTGGGTATATTTCTTCTAACAACTTCTCATTGGGCAATACCACGTTCACATCTAACGTAACTGTATATGGTAGTTTGGGTGTTGCTGGTCTTACTAGTGGTGGTGTGACATTAAAAGCTAATACTACAGGAAGCTCTTATACTCTTACGCTTCCTTCAATTACAGGTACTGCTTCACAAGTATTGACTGCAGATGGTACTGGTAAGACATATTGGGCTGCTGTTCCTCTTCCAGGCAACTCGACAATTCAGCAATTGTATAGCTTGGGTGTTGGTACTCCTGCATCTGGTAATCTTGGTGAAATTAGAGCCACAAATAACATTACCGCATATTATAGCTCTGATGCAAGATTAAAAACAAACGTCACAAACATTGAACATGCGTTAGACAAAGTAATGTTCTTGAATGGCGTAGAGTTTGATTGGTCAGATCAATACATTGAAGAGTGTGGTGGTGAAGATGGTTACTTTGTAAGAAAGCACGATGTTGGTGTTATTGCTCAGGAAGTTGAAGCGATCCTTCCAGAGATCGTTGCTACGCGTGATGATGGCTTCAAAGCTGTCAAGTATGATAGATTGGTTTCATTGTTAATCGAAGCTATCAAAGAGTTGAAGCAAGAAGTTGACGAATTAAAGAAGAAGTAAAATGTCCGCTATTACAAACCTTACAATTGACCAGGGTTCTGATTTTATTTACTTTGTTCATGTAGTAAATTCATCTGGTAATACTATTAATCTTTCTTCTTACACTGCTAACTCGCAGATTAGACCTTCATATTCATCTAATGTATTTTACTCTGCAGTACTAGACATGACTAGCTCAGCAAATGGACAAATAGTGATGACAGTGAATTCACACACATCATCACTATTAACAAATCCAAGATACGTTTATGATTTGGAGTTAACAAGCAATACAGGAATTGTTTCCAAATTGCTTAGTGGCTTTGTCACTGTCAATCCAAGTGTAACTCGTTAAACTTTATATACATACGAACCTGTGTGATCGCAGAGTATGCTCGAGTCAGCATAGATCTTGAATCCTTTTTGATTAGCCTTGTGGCAGAAGTCTAGATCTTCAGAGAAGGTCTCGTTGTGATCCAAAGCTGTTCTATAGACAAATTGTGGATACCCAATATCAACCATGACTTGTTTCTTGATTAGAACACAACCCATACCAACAGCACCTACCTGAACAAGACCTTTATCTTTGATCTTCTCATATGGCATGTGGTTATAACCACCCTTATCATTAGTCTCGAAGATTTCAATCACATGACGATCGTGGAACCTCTGGATGTATATTCCAGATACAACATCAACGTCGTGATTGATCATCTTAACCAATGTGTCAGGAGCAAAAGATATATCAGAATCTATTGCAAGTAGATAGTCGTATGATCCTTTAACTATCCAATCAGCAATTAAGTTACGTACTTGTTCCACATTGTATCCATAGAAGAATTGAAACTGTGTCTCGTATCCTTCTGGTACGATAAGGTCATAGATTGACTTAAACGTAGTTGCTTCAATGTTCTTAGCCGTTGGAATTGCTATTAGAATCTTTTTTTTTGACATAATGTTCCTTGCTACTATATCTTTAGTGCGAACCATTTCCACTTTTGGGTCTAATTGTTTTGTTGTTGAATTTACTTCTATCTTTTCCAGCTTTACACCCTTGCTAAGGACTTGTGCAGCATTCCAGTTCTGTTGTTGACTATTAACTTTATAATCGTTTAGTGGATTTTTATCATTGTAAAGCATTACAATGTCAGACACGACTGTAATCTTTTCTGGATCTGCTTGCTCTAGGATGTTATAGAACGTAGCATTGTCACCACCCGCTTTAAACCATTTGCCATCATGATCTTTAAATACATTATTAGATATATTATTGATTAGTCCTCTACGAAATGTTCTCAAATGAGGATAAGGCATATTCCAGTTAAACTTGTAACTGCGGTAACCTTTTGTATCTCTCACTGCTTTCGGATAAGGTTGAGCCTGAAGAGGGATATCATCTACTTCTGACCAGCAACTACCATATGAGTAATCTGTCTTGCCTTGAGCATAAAGGTTATTGTAAAAATTAAAAATATTATTGTCGTTGATGAGAGCGTCATCACCATCAAGTAACATTACAATGTGATCATCACCATCTGGCTCATCCACAGATATAATCCTTAGCATGCTAATTTGATTATACACAGCACCAAAGTTTTCTGGATTATGTTTTACGGTAAATTTATCAATTAGGTGTGGATACATATACTTAATGTAATTAACAACAAGATCGAGACTAGTATCATTACTATTGTCATCAATCAAGTACATATGCCAGTTATCATAATTTTGTGATGCAACAGAATCAATACATCTTAAAATGTAGTCGAATGCGTTGTAGAATGGTGTTATAATATTAATACGTTGCTCAGAAGATACTTTGTAACTATTCCATTCTTCTGGATTGCTAAACCTACGACCAAATACTTTATGTACACGGTCATTGATATAGGATACTTTACGGAAATCCTCTACAGGAAGATACAAACCAAGCTTCTTGTAGATATGTTGTTTCCATTGTAATGCAACAGTATCCCAGCCAGCAATGTCCTTTACAATATTGCACGCATACATCTTTTGCTGGTGGAGATATTTGTTATTGTAGGCATCAAATACCATCTTGCCAAAATCACGAGCTTGTTTAGCTGGATCGATATTAGGAAATAGGTTGTTTGGTTCAATTGCATAATCTAGATGGTAACATGCAGACTCTATGGCAGTCTCTTCAAGTGCACCAAACCGTACAGTCAAGAGAGGTGTGTTGTAATACAACGACTCAAGTGCCGATATACCAAACGTCTCTGGGAAAGCACCAGGAAAGATAAAGAAGCTGGCAGATTGGAACAACTCTGCAACTTGTTTCTGTGGAATAATTCCAGTAAAAGAAACATCCAGATCTTTATATTGCTCTTGTTGCGCAAGATCTTCTAGTTCACGTTGCTGCTGATCTGGCTCTGCTGTTGAGCTAAACTTATAATAACCACCAGCCACAACTAGCTTTGCATCAGGAAGATTCAACTTTACAAGTGGCCACACATTATTAAGTAATGGCTTCAACCCTTTTGATACAGATGCAACGTATACAAAAAGATTGGGATCTTTTTTAGTAATATCTGTTTCTTCAAAATACTTAACAATACCATTACGTGTTTGATAGATCTTCTTCTTTAGTACTTCAAAGTTACGACGATCACCACCGTGCCAACAATTCGTGACATATGATGTATGAAAATCAGATAGTGTAAACAATTCATCAATGTAATTACTGACTAGCAACTTCTCGACAAATGGATCACCCCAAATAAATGTATCATGCATCCACAATATCTTGTGCTTGCTTGCCTCTCTTACATTATCAAACAAACTATAAGGATATCTGGTAGAGTTTTCTATTTGTCCTTGAAGTTCTTTTGGTACGAATGGAGTAATGCAACGAGATGAAATCATAACATCATATTGTTTTTCACATTTATCAATATGACTAATATGCTTATACTTCACACCATCATATGTACCAGGACTACAATCTGTATCAGTGCAATGGTTATATACAGATACGTCAAACCCTATCGATACAAGTTCTTTGGCAATCAAGCTCAATGCAGATTCGGATCCACCAAGTGCACGATTCTTAATCGTGTTACCATCATATACCAATCCAATCGAATCTATAATAACAATAGAAGGTTTTTTCATCTCAAATTCACCATTCCAAACACATAAATAAAAACACTTGTAATCTATAATATATATCAATTCAATTAATCAGGCAACGAATGTCTTTAATAATTCAAAATCAAAATTTAATTGGCAACGGCAGCAATACTCAATTCACATTGCTAACGTCGACGGCTAACTCTGTAAATGTTATTACAGTGGTCAATGGCCTTGTACAAACTCCTGATATAGATTATACGGTTACTGGAAGTACGTTGACGTTTACTATTCCACCAGTTTCAACAGCAGAGATTGAAGTTAGATATTATTCAACTGATGATACTACAGGATACAAAGGTTCTGCTGGATATCAAGGTTCACAAGGATTTCAAGGATCAACAGGTGATTCTGGTTATGTAGGAAGTATGGGATATACTGGATCTAGAGGAGCTGGTTATACTGGTTCTACAGGTTTAGTAGGAGCACCAACAAGCAATCAATACATCAATGCTGATGGTGTCAATTCAATCTTTACAATGAATGTTCCTGTTACAGATCCCAACAACATATTTGTTTTTATTAACGGTATTGTACAAACACCAACAATAGATTATACAGTATCAGGAACTACTTTAACCTTTACGTTTGTTCCTTCTACCAATTCAGCAATAGAAATTAGATTCTTTGGCATTGCTCAAGGATTGACTGGTTATAGAGGATCGCTAGGTGATTCTGGTTATACTGGTTCAATGGGATCTGTTGGTTATCAAGGTAGTATAGGATTCACAGGTTCTTCAGGAACATCTGGATATACTGGTTCTATTGGTTATGCAGGAACAATAGGATATACAGGTTCATTAGGTTATACGGGTTCAGCGGGAGCAGGATATACAGGATCTGCAGGTCCTGCAGGTGCTCCTACAAGTAGTCAATCTATAACTGCAGATGGTACCAACAACTCATTCACAATGTCACAATCCGTTTCCAATCCTAACTATGTGTTGGTTACAATCAATGGCTTGTTACAAATACCTACTACAGACTATACTGTATCAGGAACAAATATAACATTTGCATTTACTCCAATTAACTCTGCAATCATAGAACTTAGATACTTTGGAGAGATTGGATCTGAAGGATATCAAGGATCTGTAGGCTTCCAAGGTTCTGCTGGTGTGGGATATATTGGTTCTTTAGGCTTTACTGGTTCTATTGGATATACAGGTTCTAGAGGAGCTGGGTATACAGGTTCGATGGGTCCTGTAGGGGCCCCTTCTGATTATCAAGTATTTGTTGGTGATGGTGTTTCAACTTCATTCACTATGAAGAATAGTGTTCCATTTGAAGCAGCAATCATAGTAGCTATCAATGGTCTTATTCAGATTCCAATAACTGATTATACTGTATCTGGTACTAATGTCAACTTTAATTTTGTTCCTAATAACCTTTCTGAAATAGAGATAAGATATTTTGAAATTACCGAGGGGTTTAGAGGTTCTGTTGGTTATCAAGGCTCTGCTGGTACGCCTGGAACAGGATACTGGGGTTCAGTAGGCTATACAGGTTCGATAGGTTACACAGGCTCTGTTGGTATAGGCTTGCAAGGTCCTGTAGGAGCTCCTCAAGATAACCAAACATTTATTGGAACAGGATCTACTTCTTCATTTACAATGAACTATTCCATTGTTAATGAGAGTAACATTATTGTTACCATCAACGGATTGGTACAGATTCCTGTAACAGACTATACTGTATCGGGAAATACACTTTCGTTTACTGTAATTCCTCCTAACAATACTAATATTGAAGTTAGATACTTCACGATTGCTGCCGTTGGATATTCAGGATCAGTTGGTTACAAAGGTTCTGTAGGTGATCCAGGTGGTTCAACAGGTTATACTGGATCTATTGGTTTCACAGGATCGATTGGTATTGGATTCACAGGATCTATTGGTATTGGTTATACAGGTTCTGCTGGTGTTGGTGTTCCTTATGATATGGAAACACAAACATCATCTTCCAATCAGACAGTTTTTATATTAAAGAATGTTGTGGCTCAACCAGGCAACATCTTCCTTTCTGTTAATGGATTGTTACAAACACCTATATTAGATTACAACATTAGCAACTCAAATACTTTAACACTAACAACAGCACCTGCACTAAACTCTGTTGTTGAAGTAAGATATTTTGCTGGAACAGGTTATGCTGGTTCACAAGGATATAATGGATCTGCTGGTTTCCAGGGATCTGTTGGTGTAACAGGTAGCCAAGGATCTGTAGGATATCAAGGATCTGTTGGCTTCCAAGGTTCTGCATCTTTTGGTGGCTATCAAGGCTCAATAGGTTTCCAAGGTTCTCAAGGTAACATTGGTAACCAAGGAACTATAGGTTTCCAAGGTAGTCAAGGAGATCAAGGTTTAGTTGGCTTCCAGGGTTCACAAGGTAATATTGGTACACAAGGTGATGTTGGCTATCAAGGATCGGCTGGGTTTGCTGGATCAATAGGTAATTTAGGTGGTACAGGTTATCAAGGTTCTGTAGGAGCTCAAGGATCTGGTGGACAAATTGGTCCAACTGGACTTCAAGGTAACATTGGTTTCCAAGGATCTTCTGGATATAGAGGCTCTGTCGGCGCTGCTGGTGCTGGTTTCCAAGGTTCTTTAGGCTTTCAAGGTTCTATTGGTAGCGTTGGATATCAAGGTTCTTCTGGAGCTTCTGCAGCAGCTGGCTACCAAGGCTCAGTAGGTTTCCAAGGTAGTATTGGATTTCAAGGTAGTGTAGGTAATCAAGGCATATCTGGTTACCAAGGATCGCTTGGTGATACTGGATACTTAGGTTCGATTGGTTTCCAAGGATCGTTTGGTAACACTGGTTATCAAGGATCATCGGGTGCATCATCGTCTGCTGGTTATCAGGGGTCAGGTGGCTTTCAGGGTTCTGTAGGTTTCCAAGGTTCCATTGGTGCTACAGGATATCAGGGTGATGTTGGATATCAGGGTTCTGCTGGCTTCCAAGGTAGTGTTGGTGATCAAGGAAATATTGGTTACCAAGGATCACAAGGTGATATAGGATATCAGGGTGTTGTAGGTTTCCAAGGATCTGTGGGTTTTCAAGGTTCTTTTGGTTACACAGGATATCAAGGTTCTTCAGGTCAATCTGCATCAGCAGGCTACCAAGGATCTTCTGGCTTCCAAGGTTCTGCTGGCTTCCAAGGTTCATTTGGTGATACAGGGTATCAAGGTTCAGTAGGTTTCCAAGGATCTGTTGGGTTTCAGGGATCTATTGGTGGAACAGGATATCAAGGATCAGCAGGTGCAGCAGCTGCTGCGGGTTACCAAGGCTCAGTAGGATTTCAAGGAAGTGTTGGGTTCCAAGGTTCCGTTGGCTTCCAAGGTTCGTTTGGTGGAACAGGATATCTAGGTTCCATTGGCTTCAAGGGTAGTACAGGCTTCCAAGGTTCTGTTGGTGCTACTGGCTATCAAGGTTCAGTTGGATTTCAAGGTTCAGTTGGATTTCAAGGATCGGTAGGCTTCCAGGGTTCGTTTGGTAATACAGGATATCAAGGATCTTCTGGTGCCGCAGCTGCTGCAGGTTATCAAGGAAGTGCTGGCTTTCAAGGATCAGTTGGTTTCCAAGGTTCATTTGGTAACACTGGTTACCAGGGATCTTCTGGTGCAACAGCTGCAGCTGGTTATCAAGGATCTGCTGGCTTCCAAGGTTCAGTTGGTAGTACAGGCTTCCAAGGCTCAGTAGGGTTTCAAGGATCTGTTGGCTTCCAAGGATCAGCATCTTTTGGTGGCTATCAAGGATCTGCTGGCTTCCAGGGTTCAGTTGGATCTATAGGCTTCCAAGGATCTGTTGGCTTCCAAGGATCTTTTGGTGGAACAGGTTACCAAGGAAGCGTTGGCTTCCAAGGTTCTGCTTCATTTGGTGGTTACCAAGGAAGCGTTGGATTTCAAGGCTCTGTTGGTTTCCAAGGTTCCGTTGGATTCCAGGGTTCGGTTGGCTTCCAGGGTTCTTTCGGTGGCACTGGCTATCAAGGTTCATCTGGTGCAGCCGCTGCGGCTGGTTATCAAGGTTCAGCAGGCTTTCAGGGTAGTGTTGGAGCAATAGGATTTCAAGGAAGTGTTGGTTTCCAAGGTAGTGTAGGCTTCCAAGGTTCGTTTGGTGGAACTGGTTACCAAGGTAGCATAGGGTTTCAAGGTTCGTTTGGTGGAACTGGGTATCTAGGGTCCATTGGTTTCCAAGGTTCCGTTGGATTCCAGGGTTCGGTTGGCTTCCAGGGTTCTTTCGGTGGCACTGGCTATCAAGGATCATCTGGTGCTGCTGCTGCGGCTGGTTATCAAGGCTCTGCTGGTTTTCAAGGTAGTGTAGGCTTCCAAGGTTCGTTTGGTGGAACTGGGTATCTAGGGTCCATTGGTTTTCAAGGAAGCGCTGGCTTCCAAGGTTCTGTAGGTTTCCAGGGTTCCTTTGGTGGAACTGGATATCAAGGTTCTTCAGGTGCAGCAGCATCTGCTGGATATCAAGGATCCGTAGGTTTTCAAGGATCAATAGGATTCAGAGGTAGCGTAGGAACAACAGGTCAAGCAAACGTAGTATACAGTGATACGCCTCCAACACCAGGTTATGATGGTCTTCTATGGCTTGACACTAATGCTGTAATATTCTCAGCATTCTCTACTCAAGCTAATACCTGGCTATCACTTGGTGGTGCTGGCCCTGTTGGTAATACAGGTACTAGTGGTCCTATTGGTTATACAGGATCAGCAGGACCAACTGGTTATAATGGATCAACTGGTTTCAATGGATCAACTGGTTATACTGGCTCATTGGGTTATACAGGTTCTATTGGTACAACATTACCATTTAATCCTCAATCAGGTACATATCTTGTTCAAACATCCGATAACGGTAGTTTAATCTCTGCTGTTGCAAACGTCACTGTCAACACTGGTATATTTACTAACGGTCAAAATTTTAGCGTGTTTAACAATACTTCAGCTAACATTACAATCATTGCAAATACTGGTGTTACTTTTTACTTGGCCGGCACTTCAAGTACTGGAAATAGAATATTAGCTACTAGAGGATTAGCTACATTAATTTGTGTTAATACAAGTACGTTTGTTGCTACTGGAGCTGGTTTATCATGAGTGTTATTAATGTTTTAATTGGAGATGGTCAGTGGCCTAGATGGGGCAGTGCAATATACACAACAGTTGGTGGTAGTACGTTCACAGTACCTCCTAGTGTCTACTCTATTAGCATTGCTATGGTTGGAGGTGGCAGTGGTGGCGGAGGTAATAGAGGTGGCGGCGGTGGTGGAGGAGGATTTATTTACCTTAATAATTACTCCGTAACACCAGGTACAGTTTTTAGCTTGAATGTAGGTTCTGGTGGTGCAGGTGGTAGTGGTAACGTGAACGGTGGCCTTGGATCAAACTCGTGGTTTAATACTGCTACTTTCCTTTATGCTACTGGGGGTGGATTATCTGGTGTTGCTAGTTTTGGAAGTACAGGTACAGGTGGTGGTGGTGGAGGTGCTGGAGGATATTCTGCAAACGGAGGTTTTGGTGGATCTTCGGGAGGTACCTCAAACTTTGCTTTTGGAGGATCTGGTGGGTACTTTGGTGGCACAGCAACTGGGTTTGTTGGCAACTATGGTGGTATAGGTGGCACTGGTACTGCTGGAACCTTTTCTGCAACAGCAGGTACTAATTCTACAGGTGGCGGTGGTTCAGGTGGACCAGGTGGTACTACAACTACTACTGGTGGTGGTGGTGTTGGTGCATATGGTCAAACATCTGTAGATGCTTCGGGCAACGCAACAAACGGTGGCAGTGATACAGTATCAGGGGGATCATCTGGACTTCCTAGCAATGGAGGATCTGGAGGCAATGATGGAACCTATTCTGCTGGTGGTTCATATGGAGGGGGAGGACCTGCAGGTGGTGCTGGAGGTAGTGGATTTGTTAGAATCGTGTGGCCTGGTAATATAAGACAGTTTCCTACAACAAACGTCAATCCCCCTTAATATAACATAAATATTTAAAACATTACAGGATATATTATGTCTTTAAGCTTTCCACAAAACCCTACGCCAGGTCAAGTAACCACACAAGGTGGCAAAACTTGGTATTATGATGGAGTGCATTGGAATCCAGGAGGCACACCAGGATACCAAGGATCATTAGGGTTTCAAGGTTCAGTAGGTTTTCAAGGATCAGCATCATTTGGTGGTTATCAAGGTTCTGTAGGCTTTCAGGGTTCTTTTGGTTTTCAAGGCTCTGTTGGCTTTCAAGGTTCTGTGGGTTTCCAAGGTTCCGCAGCGTTTGGTGGTTACCAAGGTTCCGTAGGCTTTCAGGGTTCTGTGGGGTTCCAAGGTTCCGTAGGCTTTCAGGGTTCAGCAGGTTTCCAAGGATCAGTTGGTTTCCAAGGTTCTGTAGGATATCTTGGATCGCAAGGCATTGCCAACGTATCAGTCTCAGATACACCCCCAGCCTCTCCCCAAAATGGATACTTGTGGCTTGATACTACAACTGGTGCATTAAACTTATACTATGGAAGTAATAGTGTATGGATTTCTGCATCTTCTGTTGGCTTACCAGGTCCTATAGGGTATCAAGGGTCAGTGGGTTTTCAAGGATCTGTTGGATATCAAGGTTCTGTTTCGTTTGGTGGTTACCAAGGTTCTGTAGGCTTTCAGGGTTCCGTGGGTTTCCAAGGTTCAGTGGGTTTCCAAGGTTCAGTAGGAAACCAAGGTATATCAGGATTTCAAGGAAGTGTTGGGTTCCAAGGTTCCGTAGGCTTTCAAGGTTCAGCAGGCTTCCAAGGTTCATTAGGGGCATCGGGATTCCAAGGTTCTGTTGGCTTCCAAGGGTCGGTAGGTAGCGTAGGATTTTCAGGTTCAACAGGCTCAGTTTTACAAACTATTACTGTTGCTCTTTCTGATGAAGTTACACCTCTATCTGTAGCTTCCCCTGCAATGACGATTAGGGCTCCATTTGCCTTTACTTTAAATGCTATCCCTAGAGCTATGTTGACAGGCAGTGGTACAACAGCAACAGTTATAGATATTAGAGTTGGTACTACTACAAATAGTATTTTTGGAACAAATAAATTACAGATAGATATAGGTAATACAACTTCAGTTGCCTCATCAACACAGGCTACTTGGACACCAGGGTCAGTAGTGGCTGATGATACGCCAATTTACTATTATATAACCTCTGCAGGTACAAATGCTGTTGGTTTGAAAGCAACAATTTACTTCTTGAGAAATTAATATTATGACAGCTTTTGTTATTGATTCGTTTAAAACATTTCCCCTTGTAAGCAACACACTTATTTCTACTTTTAGTGCTGGTGATAGTACATTTACAGGGCCAAATGTATATTTGCGAAATATTGCAGTAGACAAATATCAAAATATCTACGTAGCAGGGTATACTGCAAATTCGCTGTCCTCAACGACAACGTACATCGCTACTATTTTCAAAATGAATAAATCTGGTTCAACAGTATGGCAAACCTTCATGAAAGGCAATGGTGGTGTACAATTTGGTACAGGGTCGGGAACCAGAGCAGAAGTAATATTAGTAGATTCTACATCTACATATGTTTACGTAGTGGGGTATAACAATGGCAGTGTATTTTTACTAAAACTAGACTACAATTCCAATGTAATTTTTCAAAATTTAATAACAAATACTTCTGCAATATTAGACGAAGCACCAACACTAAGTGCTGCGTTAGATCCTAACGATGGAAGTATTGTAATAGCTGGAAGCGATATAAACGGTAGTGGTTTTGTAGCAAAATATTCTAGTGCTGGTTCAGTTATATTCATAAAAAATATTCTTCAATATACAACACTATATGGCTGGACTAGAAGTGACAGCAATTCCTTTGGAGGAATTGCTGTAGATAGCAATAGCAACATATATGCTGTAGCAGGAACTTCTTATAGTGGGTGGTCATTGGGGTATGTAAACCCTATTTACAAAATAAACTCTACAGGCACTACAGTTATTAATACTTGTGCATTTTATACAAGTTCTAGCAGCAACAACTCGATTACACTTAATGGCATGACTATTGATTCTGGTAATAATATATACATTTCAGGAACAATTACACATCAAGCAAATACAACTTATAGTTATTCACAGCCAATGGTAGCTAAAATTAATAATACACTGAATACTATTATAGGACAAAGACAGGTACTGACACCAAACACGTTTGCCAGTAGTTCCCTTTCATATACAAGAGGTATAATAATAGATAAAGCATCTTCAAATGTCTATTATACGAGTCTTGTGGAAGAGATAAATTCAAATTTTATAATAAACAATAAATACATTTTAATGCAATACTCCAATACTTTATCTTCAACTTTTAATATATCTGAATACTCAACATTTTACAATCGAACATCCAGTAATACAAATATAAGTCCTTCGTCGGGAGGGGCTTACGTTGATGCAAACAACAACATATATACATCCCAATCTGGTGAATTTCAAGTTGGTGGTACAAATATTGTATCTGGGTTTGTTGTAAAACAACCAGCATCTGGATACAAATCAGGATCATATGGTCCTCTGGGAACAGGAACATATGTTCCTTATGTGAATTTATATTCTACTAATATATACACAGATGCTGCTGGAGTTGCTAGTATTTTCGTTGCCAATTCATCAATTACAATTACCACATCGAGTAACTCTTCGCTAGTAACATCAACATTCTCTAATACTTTTTTTACATTCTTCAGTGGGTCCACTAACGCATACGTTACCAACGTAGCTACTATTTTTGTTTAATGTATAAATATTACTAAAAAAGGTACAAATGTCATTATCATTTCCTTCAAGTCCTTCAGTAGGACAATTAACAGTTACAGGTGGACAAACCTGGAGATGGACAGGCACTACGTGGACTATAGTAGGCAACTCAGGATATCAAGGTAGTCTAGGGTATCAGGGTAGCGCTGGTGCTACTGGTCCCATCTCTGGTTCCAACACACAAGTACTTTTTAACGACAGTAGCTTTGCAAATGGATCACCTTCCCTTACCTTTAATAAATCTACTAACACCACATATATGGGTGTTACTTCAGTCAACACCTCATTGACTGTCAATAATACATTTACAGCAAACGCTACTGGTGTTTTTATTACTAATCCTTATGGACCTCAAATAACACTCAATGGAGCAACATCTAACTATATTGCATTCAATAATGCTGATATTGGTACCCCATCTTTCTCGACACCAAGTGTTGGTACAAGATTACAATTGTATGCAGGTGAATCTGGCAGCAGTGCTGATATAGCTGTTGGTACGGATGGTACTAATATGTGGCTTGGTGTTTCAACAGGTGCTGGTAGCTTTAACTTTTATGAAGGTACCTATCTATCAGCTCAATTAAATTATGGTGGTTTGACATTATATGGTGGTGGTATATTAAATACTTCTTTCTTAGATACTGGTAGTTCAGCATCAATATTCTATTCCAATGTCAGTATAGGTGCTGCAGGAACATTACCATCTGATAATGCAATTGCATTAGTAGTCAATAGTGCAGGTTCAGGCCTTTCTGGTGGCGGTGTACAATTTACAGCCAATAACAATGGTGGTGGTGCTATCCAAGGAACGGTTGGTGGTGGATTACAGGTTTGGGTACATTCTGGAGCCGTAGGCTCAGAAACTTATATAGAACCAATTGTTATATCAAGCACAGGTGTAACTACATTCAATGCAAACTTGTCTGTAAATGCTGCATCATATATTGTTGTAGGTAATGCTACAACAAATACCGTTATTAATAGTACTTCTGTTTCAATTAACGGTAGTGTGTTAGTGTCAAACACCTATGCTACCAATGCATACGTTTCCAACGCATTTTACCAATCAGCAGCAGTTGGTGTATCCAACTCCTATGCTACAGCATCATTAGTCAGTAACAACTATGCTGTAACTGCGTTGGTGGGTAACTCATATGGAACTTCAGCTTTAGTAGGTAACAACTTTCTTTCTACAGGTACTACGGTTACCATTAATGCACCTACTATTAAAAGTCCAATTAAGTTTTCAAGTGTTTCGTTGGGAACTGCAACTGCTGGTTACATGGAATATGATGGTACATATCTATACGGAACAGAAAATGCTACTTCTGGTAGAGGTCACATTCCAACTATACAAACTTTTCGTGTCACAGCAAACGAAACAGCTTTTGGTGCAGCAATTGCTGACGTGTTTACTTCACCAAGTTCAGTTTCTTTAGAAGCAACTTCTGTTTATATAATTAGATGTTGGGTTTATTTTACTAAAAATACAGCAGGTACTGCTACATGGACACAGACATTTAGTTCTGCACCAACAATTGTGAATGGTTATCAATATGTAACGCCAGTTACAGGTATGACTGCTGCAACCGCAGCTGCTTATACACAGATAGAGCAATATTTCTACGACCAAGGTGCTGCAACGTGGGCATGGAATCCTTCTGCTACATCGTTAACAACGGCAGTCAACCATATGTATATGCTACAGATGTGGGTTACCACTAACGCTGCCACTAACTGGAGATTACGCTTGACACAATCTGCTGGTACTGCAACAGTGCTAGCTGGTAGTTTTTATACTGTTGAAAAGATTAGTATATCTTCAGGTGCATTCGCTGCATAATAGTAAAGCTATAAATACTTAAAACAACACACCTCTTAGGAAGTTTCAATAATGACTACTCAAATTTTTGTTTCCCAAATTAATGGAACACAAGCCAACGGACAAAGTGCTTCAGCGGGTTCGATCATTACTTTTGGAAGTAATGGAGCGTATTGGGCTAATTCTTCTACATACACAGCTGTTGGTTTTCAAGGATCAGCAGGTTTTCAAGGATCACAGGGTGATACAGGTTATGTAGGATCGGTAGGTCTTTTAGGATTCCCTGGCGACACAGGCTTCCAAGGCTCTATGGGTGACGTTGGATACCAAGGTTCGGTTGGCGTGACTAGTATTGGTTATCAAGGATCAATTGGTGATATTGGTTTCCAAGGTTCAGTAGGTTACATGGGCAGCACAGGTGTTGCTATTGGTTACAATGGTTCTGTTGGATATTTGGGCTCTGCAGGCTTTAGAGGTTCACAAGGTAGTACTGGATACACAGGTTCAGCAGGCACAGTTGCATTTACTACTTTGATAGATGCACCTTCTTCATATACTGGACACGCTGGTAACTTCTTAAGAGTAAATGCAGCAGCAACTGGAATTGTATTTGACTCCAATACATACATTACCAATAACATGGTAACAGATGTTAATTTCAATAGCAACACGATATATGTTCCTGTATTCCAAGGATATGGTGAAAATGTAAATAATCTTGCCAATCGTAGCATAAGCACAACAGTATCGTTATCTCTTGGCAACATTGTTAATATTACGCTGACAGCAAGTATTGTTCCAATCGTAATGGATACCACAGGATTAGTATCAGGTAAGTTATATTCGTATACCTTCTTTGTTGCACAGGATCCTTATGGTTCAAGAACAATTGACTGGTCTAATCAAACAATATACTGGCCTACATCAGAGAACGTCCCTTCAACAGGTCCTACTCTTTCAACAACAGGTGGATATGTAGACATCATTAACTTGTATACGATTGATGGTGGTGCTACTTGGTTTGGTATGTTGGCTGCTAAAGGATTTGCAGGTATTTAATAATGGCCATTACCCAATTTACATCTGAAAACCAATCTATTGTAGCCAATGTTCCTGTATACATTCCTGACTATGCTGTATTGTTTTATTATGATGTTGATCTAAGTCTTTTCAATACAAACAATGGCACAAACAACGGTGTAATAAATCAAGATTACTATAGACAAGTAAAGGAATTTTGTTATCCTAATTTGCCTACTAATGTTCTTGCATTTGGTGACACAGATGGTCCTTCTTATGGAGCCTGGAATCAAACTCTAGGTATGTATCATAAGCCAATTATTACATTATTAGATGACACATATGGTACACTGCTTGATATTAGTGGAGCACACAACCCAACAACGATAGGGTTTAGAACTTCTATTCCTTATTCATGGGGTGCTCTATCTGGCGATCCTCTAACTACAGGCAAAGGTAATACATATACCTCTCAAACATCACCTGTTCCTGGCCACTATCATTCATTGAATGGTCTTGATATTAACAAACAAATTATTAAATATACCACCACATCATCAGCTTCGTTGTTTGGTGTTACTGATTATTCAGGAAACACAAACACCCTTGGTCTACCACTAACTAAAGTCAACCCTTTGTTAAGAGACCCTAATTTAAACAAGGGTAATGATAAGATTGGATGGTTACCTCAAGATATTCTTGTGTTTGGCAACAATCTTCCTACAGACCATTACACTCAGTCAGACAACAAACACTTTGCTCCTGGTAGCACTAATCCTATTACAGGTTTGCCTAGAACAACCTATGGTGCATCTGGTAATACCATTACTGGATCCAACAATTCTATCCTAGCGTTTCAATTAAATAGCACAGGATATTTTGATAATCAAAACAACGATTGGACTTCTTATAATAGCAATGCAGGATTTAATGTAAGTTTATTTTCTAATACAAGTGGTGCTCATACCCATACAGGTATTATTCCTAAGGTCAATCAACTATCCACCAAAACAAGTCAAGTGGCTAATGTATTAATAAACTCAGGATTACATTCACACCTAGTAACCTACAATACAACACTAGGGTTAAACATAACTAAGTTAAAAGGTTGGATTACTACCAGCTCTCAAACACCAATTGCAAACGGTGTAATAATTGGGTATGCATTAAGTAATAATCTTGGTTACTCTGGTCCTGATTTAGACGTTTCTGGTAATCTTCCTCCCAACTGGCATTTTTGTGATGGTACAAATGGAACTCCTGACTTAAGAAGTCAATTTATTTTAGTTAATATGAATCCATCAGATCCCGATCATGGTGTACAGCTTGCGAATGGAATGGGAATGATGGGTCCTGATATAGGAACATTGACATTTAATAACATAACAGTACAAGCCAACGGTTACCATTCACACGTAAGTCCAGCTGGCAAAAAGATATCAAGTCCTACAATATATGGCACTACTACTGACATAGGTAGTCATGATTTTGAATCAGGTACAAATCACACACATCCTATATCGACTGTATTTTCATTTCCAGATCCTTTGACAGGTCAATATCTTAACAATATTACTTCTACACAGAATAATCAATTTGATTTGGTACCTCCTAATGTAAATTTAGGATTCATAATGTATAACAATACTATAGCATAATTGGAGATTATAGATGATTACGGAAGAACAAATCAAGGAAGCTTTTCCTTCCGCAAAAGATGATATTGCAACAGCAATCGTGGATAGTATTGATATTTTATCAACCAAATATGAGATCAATTCTCCTTTGCGACTTGCTCATTTTCTTGCTCAGTGTGCACATGAGTCAGGTGGATTTAGAGTAACAGAAGAAAATTTAAACTACAAAGCTGAAGGTCTTGTTACCACATTTCACAAGTACTTTCCTGATGAAGATACTGCTCAAGATTATGCACATAATCCAGAAAAGATTGCAAATAGAGTATATGCAAATCGTATGGGCAATGGTGATGAAGATAGTGGTGATGGGTATCGCTTTCGTGGTCATGGTTTAATTCAATTGACTGGTAGACACAATTACACATATATGTCTCAAGACTTTGGTGTATCTCTTGATGAGGTTGTTGAGTTTCTTGCAACACCAAAAGGTGCAGTAGAATCAGCAGGATGGTTTTGGAAAAATAGTAAGGTCAACTCTGCTGCAGATGAAGATAATTGTGAAGCTGTTACAAGAAAAGTAAATGGTGGAACTATTGGTCTAGATGAGCGTGAAGCAAACACTGCAAAGTTTAAAGAAATTCTTGGTGTATAATGCCTGACGTAGCAAGACTGGGTGATGGAAGCGATCATGGTGGAGTTATTATCTCATCTGCTTCCAAGACATCAGTAAATGGAATATTGGTTGCAAGAGTAGGAGATAGTCACTCTTGCCCTATTCCAGGACATGGAATAACATCGATTGCTTCAGGTTCAGGGCATTTTAGTTGTGAGGGTGCTTTGGTTGCTGTTATAGGAAGTGTTTGTGGTTGTGGAGCTAAAATTAGTGTTGGGAGCACCAACACTACAGCACCTTTAGGATAATTAATTCTATAAATATCTAAAAAGGATATAAAACATGGCCATTGCTACTATTGCTTCGAGAAATGATTTTGCTGAATACTGCCTAAGAAGATTGGGTAAACCTGTCATTGAGATCAACGTTGATCCAGATCAGGTTAGCGATCGTATTGATGATGCATTAAAGTATTACTGGGACTATCATTATGATGGCTCAGAAAAGATGTTTTACACATACATCCTTACACCCCAAGATATTCAAAACAAATATATCACTTTACCAGATAATATCATTGGTGCTGTTGATATGTTTGCTATTGGTGACTATATTGCTACCAATAACATTTTTAATATTCGTTATCAGATTGCATTGAATGATTTGTATACATTGACATACCAATCAATGGTACCATACTATATGGCATTCCAGCAATTGCAATTGTTAGAACAATTACTTGTTGGTCAACAACCTTTAAGATATAATAGAAAATCACAAAGATTGTTCATTGATACTGATTGGTCAAAGATCAATGCTGGGTACTTCCTTGTTATCAGCGTATACCAAACAGTAGATCCAGATGTGTATTCATCTGTGTGGCAAGATAGATGGTTACAGGAATATGCTACTGCAAAGATTAAGCAGCAGTGGGGTGCTAACTTAACAAAGTTTACTGGTATGCAATTGCCAGGCGGTGTTCAGTTCAATGGTGAAAAGATATACAATGATGCTACTGACGAGATAAAGAAGTTGGAAGAGAGAATGATGATGGACTACAACATCATGCCAACATATTTGATGGGATAATACTTTGGCAACCTCACTTTATTTTAACAACTTTAACTCTAAAGCAGAACAGAATCTAATAGAGAATCTAGTAATAGAATCTATTAGAATCTACGGCATTGATGTGTATTACGTTCCTAGAGTAATCACAGCCGAGAGTTCTACATTTACAGAAGCTGTCAACTCTGCATATGATACAGCAGTTAATGTAGAGATGTATGTCAAGAGTATCGATGGCTTTGATGGTGATGGTGAATTTCTTTCTAGCTTTGGTGTACAGGTTCAAGAAGAAATTACATTCTCTATTGCATATAGAACTTTTGAAACTAATGTAGGTGCATATCTAAGAAGAGACCGTCCATTAGAAGGTGATTTGATTTGGTTTGCTCCTTATCAAGGTTTGTTCCAAATCAAGTACGTTGAGATGAGACCTGTATTCTATCAAATGGGTGCATTGCAATTCTATGATATTACCTGTGAATTATTTCAATACTCTAATGAAATATTCAATACAGGCGTTCCTGATATTGATATTAAGTACAATACCATTGCTTCAGTATCACAAGCATATGATCTTTTCATGGAAGATGGCTTCTCTGTACTTGAAACAGAAGATGGTGCTGGTTTATATGAAGAAGAATATGTATTGGATACTTTAGATCCTGGTGCACAGAATGCTGCATTTGGTAACAACGTATTAACATTTGTAGATTTTAGTGAAATAGATCCATTCAGCGAAAGTCAGACAAGAATATGATAGGTCCTAATCCATTTTATAATTCTTTGTTTAAAAAGTACGTAGCCATATTTGGTACGTTGTTTAACAATGTTATTATCGAAAGACATGATTCTGATGGTAACCTTCAGCAATCTATTCAAGTACCTATAGCATATGGACCGAGAGATAAGTTTCTTGCTCGTATCTTGCAAAACCCTACTGGTTCTAGTCCTACAGCCATCACTTTGCCAAGAATGGCCTTTGAAATCGATGGTATTGTGTATGCTCCAGATAGAAAATTGCAGACAGTAAAGAAGATCGTTACAGAGAACGATATCAATGGCAAGAACGTATACAAGAAGGTATTTACACCTGCACCTTATGATATTGGAATGAAACTTCAAATCATGAGTAAGACAATGGAAGATGGTCTACAAATTGTAGAACAAATACTTCCTTATTTTACTCCAGAGTGGACTATTACAGCAGCAATGCTTGGCACAAATTTCAATGAGGAAACAGATATTCCTATTGTGTTGACTTCTGTTAATCTTGATGATACTTATGAAGCTGATTTTACAGAACGAAGAGTTCTTACGTTTGTGCTCAACTTTGTTATCAAAGGTTACTTCTGGGGTCCTGTCACAGAAAGCAAACTTATCAAGATTGTTCAAACCAATATATTCTTGGATACAACTTCACCTACAGTTCCTGTGTCAACAAGCATAAGACCAGGATTAACAGCTGATGGACTACCAACCTCTAACTCTGATCTAACGGTAGCTCTTTCACAGATTGATGAAACATCAGATTTTGGATTTATTATAGATACAACAGGGAATAAGTAAAGTGGCAAAAAAAGATGTAATATCCAGTGCTTTAGGATTGTCTCCAATGGAAGATTCTCCTTCAAAAATCACAGATATTCTTCCTGTAATTAAAGCAGAGAAGAATAATGACTATGAGTATGCAAGACGTAATCTCTACGATGTAATTGAAAAGGGTAGTAGTGCTCTTGAAGATATCATGGATATTGCAAAGCAATCAGAATCACCAAGAGCTTTTGAAGTAGTAACCAATTTAATTAAAACTATGGTAGATGCTAACAAGGATCTACTAGAACTAGCCAAGAAACACAAAGAGTTAAATAAAGAAGAAGACCAAGGTCCTTCGACTGTGAATAACAATTTATTTGTTGGTTCTTCTGCAGAACTATTAAAGATGATAAAGAAAGAAAATGGCTGATATATATCTAGGTAATAAAAACCTAAAGAACAAAGATGTCAAGTTACAATTTAGCAAAGAGCAGATTGAGGAATATCTCAAGTGCGCTAGTGACGTTGATTACTTTTGTGAAAATTATGTAAAGATTGTTTCTGTCGATAAGGGTCTCGTTCCCTTTAAGCCATTCCAATATCAGAAAAATATGTTTAAAGCGTTTGATGATAATCGCTTTACTATTTGTAAGATGCCTCGTCAGGTTGGTAAAACTACAGGTGTCGTTGGTTATCTCTTACATAAGATTCTTTTTAATGAAAATTACAACATTGCTGTGCTAGCAAATAAACAAGTGCAGGCAAGAGAAATTCTTTCCCGTGTTCAGCTAGCATACGAGTGGCTACCAAAGTGGTTACAGCAAGGAATAGTAGAGTGGAATAAAGGTAATATAGAACTAGAAAATGGTTCCAAAATCTTAGCATCTGCAACTTCGTCTTCTGCGGTTCGTGGTCAATCATATAATCTTGTTTATCTCGATGAGTTTGCATTCGTACCTAGAAACGTACAGGATGCATTCTTTGCTTCCGTGTTCCCTACAATCACATCTGGTGCTACATCGAAACTATTAATTACTTCTACGCCAAATGGTATGAATCTATTCTACAAGATATGGATGGATTCAGTCAACGGAAATAACGACTATGCAAGAGTTGATGTGCATTGGTCTGATGTTCCTGGAAGAGATGAAGCTTGGAAAGATTTGATGATCAGAAGTACTTCTGTAGATCAATTCCGTCAAGAATTTGAGTGTGAGTTTATGGGTTCAACCAATACTCTTATTCATCCTTCGTTTCTTTCTAAGATGGTGTTTAACAATCCTGTGCAGCTTGAACACCAAGGTTTGTTAAAAATATATAAGCAGCCTATTAAGGATCATGTTTATTGTATGACGGTAGACGTCTCTGAAGGTCTTGGATTAGATAGTTCAGCATTTACAATTATAGATTGTAGTGTGATGCCATATGAAGTTGTGGCTACATACAAAGATTCAAATATAACCGAGTTGATGTTTCCTACCTTATTAGACAACGTTGGTAAATATTATAACAATGCTTCTATCTTGGTTGAAATTAACGTAGGTTCACAAGTAGTAAATATATTACAGCAAGATCTAGAATATGATAATATTGTAACTACTAAGACGAGTGGAAGAAGAGGTACAGTGATTGGGGCTTTTGGTGGTCAGCAATCAAGAATGGGTATTAAGACTTCTAAAGTAACAAAAAGAATTGGTTGTTCTAATCTTAAATCAATAGTAGAAAACAACAAGATTATATTAAACGACTATGATCTTATTAATGAACTTTCAACATACGTTGTTGATGGTTCTTCATACAATGCAGAAGAAGGTCATCATGATGACTTGGTAATGTGTTTAGTTTTATTTGCTTGGATGGTAAGTCAAAACTACTTTAAAGACGTTTCTAATTCTGATATTAGAAAAAGAATTATGGATGATATTAGTGATAACTTTACTCCATTTGGTTTTATTGATATGGGTATGGATACTGAAGAGGATCCTAAACGTATTTTATCTGATGGGGAATTGAACCATTTTCTTCTAAACTGACTTTTTATAAATAAGAACATATAAGATTTGATAATTTTATTATAAAAGGAGAATAAAATGGCATTTCAAGTAAGTCCTGGTGTAAGCGTATCAGAATAT
>Ga0208741_10000243_pt1 | contig 29073 bp, 26 predicted proteins | sample CryBogCBE03Jun09_FD_184576 | JGI IMG/M metagenome (GOLD analysis project Ga0208741, IMG submission 184576) | Freshwater microbial communities from Crystal Bog, Wisconsin, USA - CBE03Jun09 (SPAdes) | ecosystem: Environmental > Aquatic > Freshwater > Lake | place: Crystal Bog, Wisconsin, USA...
AGGCATTGGGGACAGGCAGCACCACTATCAGCTTCACGGTTGATGCCAGCAATGCCGCAAGTTTCAGCAACAGGTTCACCATCCTGTTTGCACCAAGTGCATTGCCAGTGAACAGCATTGTTGCAAGCGCAAGTTTGAGCAACAAGATAGCGACCATCAACTGGAATACAGTGGGCGAGAAGAATGTAGCGTCTTATGAGGTTGAGAAATCTGCTGATGCGAAGAACTTCACAGCTATTGAAAAAGTAGCTGCCAAGAACACTGCAACGGCGTCTTATACTTCAACTGATAACAGTGTGACTGCTACTACTTACTACCGTATCAAGGCAGTAAGTACAACCGGTGCCATCAGCTATAGCAATGTTGCTAAATTGACTACCGATAACCGCTTACCGTCTTACAGCCTTTATCCGAATCCATTGAGGGGCAAGGCCTTGAACGTGGAATTGGCTAATGTGGTAGCTGGTAAATACACAGTGAGCATCTACAATGCGTTGGGCCAAAGAGTGAGTGAACAAACTATCAGCCATACAGGTGGTAGTGCCACACACGCTATCAGCATCGACAATGTATTGGCTGCGGGTGTGTACAGCGTCACAATAAGTGAAGCAAACAGCAAGCAAGTGGTTCATCAAACAAATCTATCAGTTCAACCCTAAATAACAAATAGCAATTGCACTCAAGATTACTTGGGTGCAATTGCTATATTCAAAACAAATTAAACTAGCGTTATGCAACAAGTGATAAAAAGTATCAGGCTGATGGTGATTACCATTTTGGTAGGTGTATGCTTTGCAACAATCAACGTGAAAGCCCAAAGTCCTGCCGATGATCCTGGTATTGGTGGACCGGGTAGTCCTAGTGAAGGTGTTGGTGGAGATGGTGGTCCGGTGGTACCGCTCGACAGGGATTTGAGTATCATGCTCATTGCCGTGGGTATTGCTTATGGATACAAGAAGATGAAACAAGAAGCGTTCGTTGGAGCTTAATTGAAAATTAAGTACAGCCTTAACACTTAATACAAAAAAGCAGCTAACAATATTGGTTAGCTGCTTTTTTGTATTACTACTAGTTTGTATGTTCTAGCTATTCCGCTGGTCTAAACGACTCTTTGATTTTACCACATAAATCAGTCTCTACCATCTTTATAGCTATGGAAATCATGTTTTTGAAGGCTTTGGCAGAACTGATACCATGCCCAATAACAACAGGTTTGTTGACTCCCAACACAGGAGATCCGCCATAATTTTCGTAATGGAAACGATTGAAGTATTTATCATCCTGCAGGTTCTTGGCAACCATAATATCATAGACACTCTCAGCCATTTTTAAAATCACATTGCCTGTGAAACCATCGCAAACAATCACATCTGCTTTATCATTAAAGAAATCGCGCCCTTCGATATTGCCAATGAAATTGATATGGTCATTCTCTTTAAGAAGCGGATAAGTTGCTTGAGCTACAATATTTCCTTTGCCTTCTTCCTCGCCAATATTTACCAATCCAACTGTTGGGCTAGTGATATTATAGATACATTGAGAGTATAAGCTACCTAAGATGGCGAATTGGCTGAGGTGTTCGGGTTTGCAGTCTGCGTTTAAACCAGCATCTAGTAACACACCTTCACCGCCATTTATTTTTGGAAGAATGGCACTTACAACAGGTCGTTGTACCCCATCAATAACTTTTATGCTGAACATAGAGCCCACTAGCATGGCACCTGTGTTGCCTGCACTGATGAACGCATCTATTTTGCCAGTGGCCAAGAGGTGAAAACCAATAGTGATAGAACTGTTTGGCTTTTCTTTGAATGCCTTGGTAGGGTGCTCGTGATAACCAATCACTTCTGATGCATGTACCAAATGCAGATAAGGTGATGAAATATTATGCTCCTCAAATAAGGACTTTATAATAATCTCATCACCTATGCAAAATATATTTACCGGACTTCTGTTAGCATCTAAATGTAGTAAAAGACCTTTTACCGCTTCCTGCGGTGCAAAGTCCCCTCCCATCATGTCTATGCCAATGTTCATGCGTGGAAAATATAATTAAACTAAAAGAGTGTATTGTACGACTAAGCTTTTAATGGAGCTTTTTCTGAAACTAACTTTCCTTTGTAGTATAACTTTCCTTCACTCACGTGTGCACGATGACGTACGTGGAGTTCTCCAGTTGTTGTGTCTTTGCTCAATGTAACCTCTTGTGCTACATAGTGTGTCCTTCTCTTAGCACTGCGTTGTTGCGAGTGTCTACGTTTAGGATTAGGCATAATTTCTAATTTTATTTAATTAAGAAAACTTTTATTATAACGAAAAAGATAAAATTTATTTTAACCCTTTAAACTTGTCCAACCCTTTCCAAACGGGGTTAGCTTGTTTGTTCACTTCCTCTTCCATTTGTCGCAACTTCTCGAGTACTTCCTTATTGCATTTCTCTCCACCGAACTCACTTTCCGAACACATCTTTTGCAAGGGTATTGAAAGGGTTACAAACTCATAGATCCAATCTGCAATTTTCAAGTGGCTTTCGCCTCTACTGATATAATATACATCGGGATCCTCCTCTTGCAAGTTCATCGTTTCGGGGTCGTCTACCATCTTTACGATGATATTATATTCCTCCCACAACTGCTTTTTGAGGGGGTTACTACATCTATCACAGATGACATCGGCCGAACCGTCTATGTCGAACTTTAACTGTAGGAAACCGCTTTTCTTATCTAACAGCAATTTGATTTTCGCAGTACAATTAGTGAAATCTTCCTGCGTATAATCTAAAAAGAACTTGTTATCTATGTTGTATTCAAACTCATGAACACCCGGTCTTAATCCCACGAATGCTATCTCAAACTCTCTACGGTTGCTCATGTCCGCTTTTTTGGGTGGGCGAAAGTACGATTCAAAATTGGAATGACAAAAGGAAAGTTTTGTTTTATGCAAATAATCTGGATATTTACGGCATTAAAATGGATACACACAAGCAAATATCCGCTTTTTCGCCTTTAGGATGGCTTCAATGGCTTGTTCCAATTGTTTTGGTTATTGCAATCAAAATATTTTCTTATTTCCCTGAATGGGTAGAGTCAATCTATTCCATCAAACTATATCCTGTTCTTGCCCATATTCAAAGACTTTTATTTGGTTGGGTTTCAATTAGTATTGGCGACCTTATTTACGGTGTGTTGATAGGGTATTTGTTGTTTCTGTTGAGTAGATTTATCTTATCTATCGTTAGAAAAAAGTTTGATTGGAATAACTTTTGGAAGCGTTTTCTTGCAACACTTAAAGTACTACTCTGGTTATTCATTATATTCAAAACTCTCTGGGGACTGAATTATGAAAGGAGAGGAATTACTGTGCAATTAAACCTTAAGAACACGACTTATACTGTTGAGGAACTAAAAGATTTTTTATGCGATGTGACTGACCAACTGAATCGTACGCGTATAGAACTCGGTGACAGCAATTATGTTTATCCCAAAGAAAGAGACATGTTTGGGATGGCAGATGCGGCTTATCAGTCAGTAAAAATTCAATATCCATTTCTTACTTATACTAATGCCTCTGTAAAGCCTTCGATACTGACAGAAATGGTTAGTTATGCTGGCTACTCGGGTTATTATAATCCCTTTACGGGAGAGGCGCAGGTGAATACGGATCTTCCGCAGTTTTACATACCCTTTGTTACCTGCCATGAGATGGCGCATCAGTTGGGATATGCCAGTGAAAGCGAGGCAAGTTTTGTGGGTTATCTGGCTGCTATGCATTCGCCACATCCTTTATTTAGATATTCGGCTTTGTTTGAAGTATTTCTGATTGCCAACAGCGAGCTATTACAACGAGACTTTTGGAGTGGTATCCTTAATCTTAGATCGTTGAACCCATTGGTAAAAAGAGATAGACGGATATTCAGGGAGTTTATTTTGGGAAGGCAGAACAATGTGGAACCCATCATTAAAAATGTGTATGATCAATACTTGAAAGCCAATAGACAGCGTAGTGGCATCAATAGTTATAATGAATTGGTGGGCTGGGTGATTGGTTACAGGAGGAAGACTGGTAAACTGTAAGACTTCAGCTGAACATTGTACCAATATCTATTGTCTATTTAGGAATTGATGGGGTTTATTTGACTGGAGGTCCTCTTAATGTATGCGGAAGTCCAAGTAATGTGTCCGGAAGTCCTCTTAATGTTTGCGGAAGTACATGTAATTTGTTTGGAAGCCCTCTTAATGTTTGCGGAAGTCCATTTAATGTTTGCGGAAGTCCATTTAATGTATGCGGAAGTCTCCATAATGTGTCTGGAATTCGTCTTAATGTATGTTGAAGTCCTCTTAATGTTTGCGAAAGTCCATGTAATGTGTCTGGAAGTCCTCTTAATGTATGTGGAAGTGCTTTAACAAGAATGAAAAAATGACCGCGGAAGTATGCAAAGGTGATAGCACAGATATCCATAGGGCAATGTCATTAATTTAAGGATTATGACCGAAAATCAGGGTGTCAGCCTGAGGAAAGCGAGATAAGATTGGGAGAACCTTAATTTTACCCGGTTTCCACAAGCTGCTAATGACATCTTTATAAAAGTTTGAAAATCAATAGTGATAATTTAGCTTGTTTGCCCTTCGACAGGCTCAGGTAGACAATCAGGTTGATTTTCTAAGTGAGCTATTTGTCATTTTCAATAGACTTGAGAAACACTAATTAATGCCTTAACCTGACAGCCGTTCCTCAACTTAATGACATTGCCCATAGGGAAAAGCTATCTTTTGCGATAAGAATGTTTGACTTTTGAAAAGAGACAGCATCTAGGAGGCAAACACGAAGCAAACATCTTAAATGAATACCAACAATCTGTCTTTCATTCTCATTATAACTAGTAGTTTTATCATTTCGGAAACCACATAAAACCTTTAGAATATTTTCCGAAACTTTCTGAAATGTAGGGATAGCTTATTCGGGTTATTATTGCCTGTTGTTGAGAATCTACAAGATATACACTAAGGGTAATGCTTTTTTTAGTTGTCCCAATTAAGAGGGAAATTTAGGGCTTGCCTTATAAATTATCCTTTAAATGATAATGGTAAGATAATGATGGGTTTGTTGATTTTTGAATTTTAGCTTGCACTTTTGCGCACTGAAAAATTATTTTTTATTAAGATAAGGAATTCCAGATGCTCAAAAAAAAGTTTAAAAAAAAGTAAGGTTTGAGGCAACATTCCCGATTCAAATGGCATCTTTACCGAAAGACACCCTGTTTTGCGATTTTTTTCTGGGGCCTTTCAATTCCAATTTGTACAAGTTGAATTGAAACAAAAAAAGACGTTACATTTTTTATTAAAAAAACACTAATAAATAATAACAAGCTAACAAAAAAAACAATTAAAAAAGCAATGAAAAAAAAGTTTACACTAAGTAAAACATTGATTACTGCTACTATTACTGCTGCAATAGTAGTTATTGGTTCTTCATCAGTTAAAGAGAATCAAAGTCTTAACCATGCTGCTGGCTCATCTGTATCAGGAAGTAGTGGTGGCTGTAGTTGCCATACTAAAGGTGTTGCACCTGGTGGTGTAACGTTGGTTGGCTTGCCGAGCAAACTTCAGGTTGGAAGTGTGGACACTTTTACATTGCACGTAGATAACAATAAAATAACAGCGATGAAGTGGGGTTTTGCAATGAAAGCAACTGGAGGGGTATTATCTAGTGTAAATACAAATGTTGGCAAGGCAACTACCGGTGCTTTGTATCATAAAACTGCTTTTTCAAGTACTGGTACCACTTATGATATTGTGAATTTGATAGTTACAGCACCTGCTACTCCAGGAACCGTTTTATTTACGTTTGCTGCTATGGCTGGAACTAATGCTAGTGGTTCTACTGGTCACGGATATCATAGTACACTTAGTGTGCCTGTAGTAGACTCAACATTGCCGATTTCCTTAGCTTCTTTCTCTGCAAACCTTTCAGCTAATAAAGTAAATTTGGCTTGGACAAGTCTCACTGAAAAGAATGTAAGTTATTTTGCTGTTCAAAGAAGCGTTGATGGTGTAAATTTTGCAACTGTGGGTAAAGTAACTGCTGCGGGAAATTCTACTTCTACTCGTTCTTATGCTTATGTGGATGATGCGTCTAAATTGAGTGGTACTGTCTATTATCGTTTGAATACGGTAGATAAGGATGGTAAAAATGCATACTCTGCTGTTAAACAGATTCAGGCTATAGCAACAAAGAATCAGCTTATCAACATCTATCCTAATCCTTTGAGGGTTGGACAAGATTTAAAACTTGCATACACTTCATTGAAAAGTGAAAGGGTTTCGGTACAGGTAGTAAATATGTTGGGTAGAAGGGTCGTTAATACTAATTTATCTGTTACTGAAGGAATAAATGCATTGTCGGTATCAGTTGGGCATCTATCTGCGGGTGTTTACAGTCTAAGTGTTATCTCTGAAAGTGGGTCTGTTCAAAAGCAACAATTAGTCATTCAATAAAATTGCCTAAATAAATCGGGTTGTGCGTAAAAATCATAGCCCGATTTAATTTAAAAACCCGTTTCTTTGTTTTATAAACTTTTAAAAAATAATATATGCGCAAGTCTTTACTCACTATTGGTTCAACTGTGTTAATTGTAGCACTTTGTACTTTTGCTACTAATTCTAAAAATCGTGTTCAGAAATTATATAGGGTAAACTATTCAGAAGGTAATACAATTGGCGCCACAGGCTCTGCAAATGGTCAAGCATTTGCTCAAACAGGTTGTTTTGCAGCTTCAGGTTGTCATGGTACAGCAGTTTCAAAATCAACTACTGGTGTGTTTAGTGGATTGCCCACAAATAATCAGGTAACCGCTGGGCAAACTTACCAGCTTACTTTGGTGGTTTCTGACGTTGCAGCAACCCCAACTGAAAAAAAATGGGGGTTTGATATTTTCTCCACTGGAGGAACATTTGCTACTACAAACCCAAATTCGGAGGTTGATACTAACTGGTTATCAAATGGTTTGCCAGGTGCTGAGATTCATCACCTTATTGCTCCAAAATATACTGCAACAAAAGCAGCGCCTTCTTACACTTTTGATAAGATGTCTTGGACTGCACCTGCCACACCTGGACTGGACACTTTTTACTATGCTGCAAATGCTGCTAACTCTACAGCTACTACTCCTGTTGCTAGTACAAAAGATCATTCTATGTTGGGGACACCAATTGTACTAACAGTAAATGCTTCGACTACCCCTGTTAAGCTTACTTCTTTTAATGCTAGCGCTGCGGGTAGTAAGGTTAATTTAAGTTGGACAACTGCGACTGAAGTAAATACGGATCATTTTGCTGTTGAGAGAAGCATTGATGGAAGAAATTTTTCTACTGTAATCACCTTAAAGGCTTCAGGAAATACATCTTCTACGATTAGCTATGCTTCCATTGATAATGTAAGTTCGTTGAGCGGTACAATCTATTACAGGTTGAAATCAGTTGATAAAAATGGTCAATTTAACTATTCTGCAGTTAAAACAGTTAGCCTAAAATTAACTAAGGGTCTAATTAGTGGGTTGTATCCTAATCCAGCAAAATCTGGTCAGGATATTAAAGTTTCTTATCAAAGTGTTCAGTCTGGTAGTGCTGTTATTAATCTGGTAAATACGCTTGGAAAGAAAGTGTATAGTGGCGCAGTAACTGTAACAGAAGGAACAAATACTTTGTCTGTGTCTTCTTCACATCTTTCACCGGGTATCTATTATTTATCTGTATCAAACAGTAATGGGTCGACTCAAAAACAAGCTATTGTTGTACAGTAATTGAAGGGGGAGTGAATGAACGGGCATTGTTGCTGAGAATTTTATAAAAAGATTAGAAAATATGAAAAGATTAATTTTTGCTGCTACTGTTGTGATTTTTTTGGGGATTACAAATAGCTCTTGTACCCACAATGCTGAGTGGTGTAATGGGAAAGTAATTACAATTGATACTTCGATCAGCACAATAGTTACACAAGGAACCGTTGACACTGTAAACCATATTTTAGGAGCTATTTATATAGACACAACAACAGTTAATGCTAACGCGTACGTGAAAGCAAACATTGTAAGAAGACCTTATTATGGAAGTATAGATAATGGCAAAACTTGGAGTAAGCTACCCATAAATGATACGGCATTGTTGGTGGGTACCTACAAGATAATTATTAAAGATGGGGATGGTTGCGAATCGCAGGTTTATACCCAACAGATTACTTATTAGTTTATTGGCTACCTAATTTCGGAATGATTTCTTAAAAAAAATGTATGAAAAAAATAATTTTCCCGGTTTTGATAATGTTGATAATTGGCTTTTTTGTAGGGTGCTATAATGATAAAGCTGATATGGTGAATCCAAATGCTGCACTACTTGGATGTGATACTACTGCGGTTTCTTATTCTGGAACAATTGCTGGTATTATATCGGACAATAACTGTAATTCTTGTCATGGTTCGTCAGTTGCCAAAGGTGCTGGTGGAGGAATTATTTTAGATTCTTATGCTGGTGTACAAGGATCAGCATTGGCTGGGCAATTGATATCAGCTGTTCGTCAAGATGCAACTTGTACTGCCTGTGTTCCTGCTTATCCTGCCTATGAACCAATGCCAAAAGGGGGTTCTAAAATAGATGACTGTAGCATCAGTAAAATTGTTGCATGGGTAAATCAAGGAGCAAAAAACAACTAGTTTAATAATAAAAATGATAAATATGAAAAAGGTAATTCTTGTAGCAGGGTTCGCTGTTATGTTTTCTTTGGGTGCTATGTCTCAAAAAGTATATGCTACAAAGACTGGTCAAATTAGTTTCGATGCAACTGGTACTTGTGCGGAGGCTATCAAAGCAACTAACAATCAGGTAGACAGTAAATTTGTTGATAAATCTGGTCAGATAGTTTTTAGTGTTTTGATTAAGGGGTTTAAGTTTGCTAACGCGTTGATGGAGGATCATTTTAATGAAAACTATATGGAGAGTACAAAGTTTCCGAAAGCAGATTTTAAAGGGTTTATCACAAATATAGCTTCTGTAAATTTTGCAAAAGATGGTATTTATGAAGTATCTGCTAAAGGAACACTAACCATTGGCGGGAAAGGGAAAGAAATAACTGTTCCCGGTACAATTACGGTAGAAAATGGTAAGCCAACTATCAAAGCAAATCTAAGTATTCCTTTAACCGATTTTATACATGGTAGTTACATTGGATCTCAAATTAGTTCCAACGCTAAGGCAACTATTGTTTGTAAATACGAGTAATCATCTATCATTATCAGCGTAAAATAATTTCATGAAAATAGTATTTAAAAAACAGTTACTTGTACTTTGCTTGGTAATAATGGCTACTTGCAAAATGGCAATTGCTCAGGATGTAGATTTATTTAAAAGCCTTGATGAACAAGATAAAAAAGACAAGGCAAATCAAACAGATTATACTACTGCCATATTCAAAACTACCCGCATGATTAATGGACAGTCTATTGAAAATGTTGGATCGGGCGTATTAGATGTGAAAATTTCTCACCGATTTACACCTATTAATGCTGGAGCTAAAGGTTTATGGGGATTAGATGGCGCCAATATGCGTATGGGGGTAGATTATGGCATTAACAGCAAATTGATGGTAGGCGTTGGACGAACTAAATTTGGTTTGTTTGATGGTTTTGCTAAATACAAATTGATACGTCAATCTACAGGCAAGGTTACCATGCCAGTTTCGGTTGCCTTATCTGCTGGTGTTATATGGAGTACTGATAAAACTGGTACCTATAATAATTACACAGACCGATTTAATTATTCTATACAAGCTATCATTGCCCGTAAGTTTAATGATTACGTTTCACTGCAAGTGGTACCTACGGTTATTCACTATAACTCAGTTGAGAAGTCTTCCATACCTAATAACTTTTATTCAGTTGGCCTAGGTGGTCGCCTACGTTTAACAAAGCGTGTGAATTTAACAGCTGAGTACTATTATAGAATTACAAAGCCTGATGATTTCACTTATGCTGGAAGCAAGCCTGTAAACTGTTTATCAGTTGGGTTTGATATTGAAACTGGTGGTCACGTATTTCAGTTTCATTTCTCCAACTCTCCCGATATGAATGATCGTTCATTCATTAACGAAACAGTAAGTAAATGGAATGTAGATGCAGTTCGCTTTGGCTTTAATATTGCCCGTGTATTTGTGGTGAATAAACCAAAGGAAGTTAAGTTATAGTTTTTTACAGAGATACTTATACTCAGAATGTCCTTCAAAATCTATATTTTGGAGGGCATTTTCATTTATACCTGATACAACACTCTAAATTGACCTTAAAAATGAGCTTTAAATTATGTTACTTTTTTCTAGCACTCACAATAGGAGTTAACTCTTTTGCTCAAAAGGATTCTTCTGTTCCTCGTAAGAAAAAGATATATGAAAACAAAGGAAGTTCATACACCCTGATATCACACCAAGAGATTGAAGCTAATTTTGGAAAAACTCTAGCTGGTTTGTTAAATGAGCAAGCGGGAATAGTTGTCAGCGGAGCTTATCAACCAATGGGCAGTTTTACAAACCTGTATATGGAAGGATGTCTTGGTGGGAAAGTATTGATTCTACTAAATGGCATTCCTGTTTGGGATCCCTCAAGTATTTCTGACACTTATTTTGACTTGAACTTTATATCATTAAATGAAATAGAAGAAATATTTATTTATAGGGGAGCACAGTCTACTATCTATGGTAGTGGAGCCCTTGTTGGAGTAATAAATATTGTAACCCTAAAAAAAAAATTGGAAAAGGCTGTTGACATTTCGGTAGTTGCGGGTGCAGGTAACGAATCGGCCAAAACACTTGATGCAAAACTGTGGGGAACAAAAGATAAGGTTAACTACTCCCTAGGATATTCTTATTTTGGTACGGATGGATTCTCCTACGCCCAAGACACCACAGGAAAAAACAATTTTGATCTTGATGGCTTTAAGAGTTACTTATACAACACACACCTAGAATATAAACCAACAGACAAGCTTTCTATTACCGCCTACTATTTGCATAATAAATACAAGGCAGACTCTGATGAGGAAGGCTTTATTGATACAAAAAATTTTTATTATACCAACACACTTGTTAATAAAGGATTGAGTTTTAAGTATGCAAAAAACAATTTATCACTAATAGGAAACTATAATTTGTGCAACTCTATTAGAGACTATCATTATTCCTCCAGTAATTCGGAATATGTAAAAGGAACTGCGAAATTTGCTAACTTAATCATGCAGACTTCCTTTAAAAAAAGCATTTCTTTAACTATAGGTGTAGACTATAGAAGTGGCAAGTTTTATAATTCTTTCTATGACTCATTGTTAGGTGCAAGTCAAAACAAGTACCCTGCGACCTATCAATATGGCGTTTACACTACTATCAATTATCAAAACAGAGATAGCAGTTATCTACTTGTCTTGGGTTTTAGAGCTAACGACTGCAAGCAAACGAAAATGGCTACCTCTTTATTTATCAATAACTCCTACAGGCTAAATAATTTGATTGAAATTTTTGCTAACATCAACAAAGGTTATCTCACTCCCTCTATCTATCAATCTTATGACAGCTCAATAGGTAACAATAATTTACTAAATGAAACTATCTTAAGCGGTAGACTAGGAATTGAAGTAACAACTAGTACGAGTACTCACAAGGTTTCTTACTTCCAAAATAATCTCAAAAATGGGATTGATTTCAATTCCAATACTGGTGCCTACTCCAACTGCTATACCCTAACTTCCTGGGGTTTTGAATATGAAACAAAGCTGCATCTATCTACCCATTTCCTCCTTTTGGGTAACTACACCTATCTTGCTGGTAATGAAAAAGATATAAGCAGACAGAACTTCTCAGACACAGTCAGCTACAGTTATTTGATAAGGAGACCAAAAAGTGTTGTTAACTGCACACTAACTTATAAAGAAAAGTATAGTTCAATCAGTTTATCGAGCAGATATGTAAGTTCATACTATGATATTGGATTAGCTACTAATGATTTTAAACTCAATGGATTTGTTTTATTCAACTTAAATGCCTCATTGGAAATTAGTAATAGGATTGGGTTACTGGTAGGAATTCAAAATATTGCTAATCGTACTTTTCATGATACACGCGGTTATAATAGCATTCCTTTCACAGCAATTTGTGGTATAAAAGTAAGTTTATAGTGTTCCTGAGGGCGTGGAAATTGAGGCACATAACTGATATTAAAAGAAAAAAATTATACCATGCAACGCTTTTTTTGTAAACAAAGGGTTGGTTTAACTTATGCAACCTTACTTTGAGCTTATCTGCTTTTTCTTCCTTCCAGAAATCGTCGTCTCCTTATCTCTTGAACGGGTACTTTTATAATTTTACTTTCCAACCAACCAATAATGTCCAGATACATGAAGGAACGACTTTCTAATGGATTAGACTCGAGACGTTCAAGTTTCTCTTTCAGGCTTTTAAAGGCAGGGATTAGTTTTGAAGGAGATAAAGAGAACGACTTACGGATGAACTTAAATACTTCCTCTTCTACCGTACTCAGATTATTCATCTTGGCCATAAAACGATAAACCGACTTAATCAGATACTCTAGCAACTCGAAGTTGCCTAGTTCATAGTGGGCAATCAGGTGCAACAGACGGGCGTAACATTGCAAGTCCGTACGCAAGCTTACCTTCAAGTTGATGATTTTGTTCAGGTAATCAATCGCCTTTTCATTGTCGCCGCTACCAAAGTACAGGCAAGCAATTTTGTAGTAAAATACCAGTACCCGATGCTTGTCCAGATGAAGCGTGTATGCTTCCAGTTGTTCTTCTATATAAGGAACCAATTGCAACCCCTCCGTGAAAGTCCCTTCTAGAAAGTGCTTGTTTATTTTGGCAATATGCAGGTAAACAAAGGTCTGTATGGCCGCATTCTGTGTGTTGGTGGCAGCGGGTGAGGCAGCAAAGGCTTCAAACTTTTGCAAATCCAATTCAAACTTTTCATAATTGCTGAGATTGAAATGTGCGCTCAAGAGATTATGTAAACCACGGATGTACTGTCCGGGTTCTATGTGTTGCATCAGTTCCGATTCATCAAAAAGCTCCACCCACTTGCGCGTGTATCTGTAATACATCAATAAATCTTGCAGGATAAAGCCATACCAGCAATAGGATTGATATAGATATAACTTCTCATAAAACCCAATTTCATCTATCCGATAGGGGGGGAGATTAGTTTCGAAGAATGACTTGATGGCATGCACATCTTTGCTGTCCCTGGCATGACCATGTTCTATATACCAACCATATAATTGCAAGGCGAGGTTGGAGAGTTTGCCTAACAAATACAAATGATTATTAATGGTATCGCTTTCTTGGCTTAATTCATCTGCCCTGTTACCAATACTTCTAGTGATGTGCAGGGTCTCAATTTTCTTTTCAAAGATAACCGCTTGCAGTTGAAAGGTAATCTGGTTGGCAGTCTTTGCCATCTCTTTAATCTTATCTAAAACCTTTAAACTCTGGTGGTATAATCCTTTATTATAAAGAATCTTGGCAAAATCCATCTGCTCATGCAACTGTATATCTATATTGTCATCATCTTTTAATAACCGAAGACTGCTCAATATCTGCTTATATAAATGGGCTTTTGTATTGGATAATTGTGCCTTAGACAAGCTAGGTATCTTCTTGAATAATTGTACCTCATCGTACTCACTCATTTTATCCAAAGCATCAAAAAGATGGATAATTTTTAAATTATCATTGGCAGCATTTCGTTGCACATATAGCTTAAAGTTGCGCTTCTCCCCTTTTTGCATCGACTTTATCAGCTGAAATAAGTTATCTGTACTCCTATTAGGCATTGTAATCAAATTATAGTAAAATCCTTGCTGGCATTGAATTGTGTTCAAATATAGCCTATTTATACAACGTAAAAATCCATCTATTTTGACATGCAATATAAAAGTAGAGTGGCTAAGTTTGTCGATTAATCGTAGAATGCCCGTTTTTGCAACGATAATTCTTTGATTCTAAACATAAAATTTAACATTCAAAATAAGATTAAATGTCAGATAACAAGATTCATATTTTCGATACGACACTTAGAGACGGTGAGCAAGTGCCTGGTTGTAAATTAAATACAAAAGAAAAGATTGAATTGGCTTTGTCCCTCGAGGCTTTGGGCGTAGACATTATCGAAGCAGGTTTCCCCATTTCTTCTCCTGGTGATTTTGAAAGTGTAAATGAGATTTCTAAAATCATCAAGAATGCTACTGTTTGTGGATTAACCCGTGCAGTGCAAAAAGATATTGAAGTGGCAGGTGAGGCATTGAAATATGCTAAACGCCCTCGTATTCATACAGGTATTGGTTCTTCTGATAACCACATCAGATATAAATTCAATACTACCAGAGAAGATATTGTAGAAAGAGCCATCAAAGCGGTAAAGCTTGCCAAAAACTTTGTAGATGACGTGGAGTTTTATGCAGAAGATGCTGGTCGTGCAGACCTTCCTTTTTTGGCCAAGTTGATTGAATCTGTCATTGGTGCAGGTGCAACGGTGGTGAACATTCCTGATACAACGGGTTATTGCTTACCACATCAATATGGTGCTATCATCGCTTATCTAAAGAATAATGTATCTAATATAGACCGAGCAATCATCTCTTGCCACTGTCACAACGACCTAGGTTTAGCTACTGCCAACTCCATTGCAGGTGCTATGAATGGTGCCCGTCAAATAGAGTGTACCATCAACGGATTAGGTGAGCGTGCTGGAAATACTGCACTAGAAGAAGTGGTGATGGTCTTAAAGCAACACAAAGAATTAGGACTATATACCGATGTAAATACAAAATTATTGCACCCACTTAGCAGGCAAGTAAGTGATATAATGCGAGTGCCTACACAACCTAACAAGGCAATAGTAGGTGCTAATGCATTCTCTCACTCCAGTGGTATACACCAAGATGGGTTCTTGAAGGAAGCTACAACTTATGAAATAATTGACCCTGCCGAAGTAGGTGCCGATCTTTCCAAGATTGTATTGACTGCTCGTAGTGGTCGTAGTGCGTTGGCTTTCCGCTTGCATAAATTAGGGTATCAATTTAATCGTGACGAAATAGATATATTATACCAATTGTTCTTACAGGTTGCTGATAGTAAAAAGGAAGTGATTGATGATGATTTACATTCAATGATTCCTGAGTCTTTAAAAGTAGCTGTAACTGCATAGTGAGTATTACATTTTGTATCTAACCTTGCACCTATTGCCATAAACCTCATAAATATGAAAAAGAATATTGTAGTCATACCTGGTGATGGGATTGGCTCGGAAGTAACCGGTCAAGCTATTAAAGTACTAAATGCTGTTGCGGAGCATTATGACCATGAATTTATTTATAAATACTGTCTGATTGGTGCCGATGCCATTGAGAAAACAGGCAGCCCGTTGCCAAAAGAAACCATTGAGATTAGCCTTGAAAGCGATGCCATTTTATTAGGAACAGTTGGTCATCCAAAATATGATAACGATCCAAATGCAACAATCCGCCCTGAGCAAGGCCTATTAGGCATAAGAAAAGTTTTGCAGTTGTATTGCAACATACGCCCTTTAACCATTTATCCCGCATTGGCTCATCTGTCCCCACTTAAGGAAGGACAATTGGCTGGTGTGGATCTTGTCATTTATCGTGATTTGATTGGTGGTATTTATTTCGGCAAAAAAGAAACTAGCGAAGATGGACTTAGTGCTTTTGACACCTGCAATTATACAGTCTCAGAAATAGAACGCGTTACGCATCTTGCATTTAAAAACGCACAGATACGCCGTAAGAAACTCACCTTGATTGATAAAGCTAGCGTATTGGAAACTTCCCGTTTATGGAGGAAGGTCGTTCAGAAATTAGCTTCTGAATATGCAGACGTAACAGTTGATTATATGTTTGTGGACAATGCTGCGGCGCAAATGATTTTAAATCCCAAACAATTTGACGTGATACTTACTGAAAATCTTTTTGGCGATATCATCAGCGATGAGGCAAGTGTTTTGAGTGGTTCGCAGGGGCTTGCACCTTCTGCATCCGTTGGCAATATCACTGCGTTGTTCGAGCCAGTGCATGGCCCTAGGCACCAAGAAGCAGGCAAGGACATTTCAAATCCCATTGGTTCCATTTTATCTGCTGCAATGATGTTGGATTATTTCCAATTGCATAAAGAAGCAAAAAGAGTGAGAGAAGCAGTTTCTTGGACTTTGAACAATAAGTTCGTAACTAAAGATATCGATCCCATCAACTTTTATTTTACCTCTACCCTTGGCGAATTGATTGCTGATTATGTAGGTCATAGAATAACAGATGAAGTGAATCATGAGAATATTGAGTTGAGAAAATCAACTGTGATATAGTCTGAACCTAGATTTAGAAGGATTTTTTAGATTAAAGGGAAGTAAGTTGCATTTTTTAGGTCTACTGATAGTTTTGAGGTTAGTGTGTTTCTTTTTAATCAATAAAATAATTTTAAATCTAGGTTATGACAGAATTGAAATACAAGGATATTACTCAAAAGATTATTGGAGCGGCAATGAAGGTTCATGCCACACTCGGTAATGGTTTTCAGGAAGTCATATATCAAAGGGCATTAGAAATTGAAATGAAACTTTTTGGATTGATATTTCAAAGAGAATTTGAGATGGGTATCTTTTACAGAAACGAACAAATTGGGAGTAGAAGGGTAGATTTTTTTGTAGATAATAAAATAATGGTTGAATTAAAAGCGCTGATTATGTTAGAAAATGTACATCTAGCGCAAGCAAAAAATTATTTGGAAGCCTACAATGTTGAAGTTGGTTTGTTGATAAACTTTGGTGCTGTAAGTCTTGATTTTAAAAGGTTACAGAATAGCAAATTTGTCGGAACCTAGATTATCTGAACCTAGATTTAGAAGGATTTAAGAGATTAGAGGGAGATAATATCAATCTTCCTTTTTAATCCATAGAATCATATTAAATCTAGGTTCAGACAAAAAGTTCTTTGAATATTGCATAGAAGTTATTATGTTCGCATCTCAAATCGCTTCTATGTTGTTAAACAGATTAAATAGTACAATCGTTACTGCCGCAGTCATTGCGTTGGTAGTCTTGGTGGTTGTCGTTGTCCCTGTTTTGCATGGAGGTGGAAATTGTATTTAATTAATTAAACTTTATTAATAACACAACCGCCTCACACGAGGCGGTTTTTTTTTGCCTCAACTTGTCTAAAACATTCAATTATGAAGTATTACAACGAGCACACAATCATCTTTCTCGATGGAGAATTTGTAAAAGCTGCCGACGCACGCACCGATTTGTATGGTCAGTCATTGCACTATGGTTATGCGGTTTTCGAGGGTATCCGTTCTTATAAAATGAAGGATGGAACTACCAAAATCTTTAAACCAGTAGAACATTATCAACGATTGATTGCCTCTGCACAAGCATTGAACATGCCTTTTTCTTATTCTGTAGAAGAAATGATTGAGGCTACTGATAAAGTCTTGGCAGCGAACAAGCTCGGCGATGCCTACATCCGTCCGTTGGTTTATGGTCCTGACAATATGAGTTTCAATCCAAATACAATCTCTCATTTTACCATTCAAGCTTGGGAAATGCAACCTTTTTTGGGAGAGAAACTGCTGAGGGTAATGACTTCTTCTTTCCAACGTCCCAACCCAAAGGGTTTTAGGATTACGGCCAAGGCAAGTGGGCATTATGTAAACTCCATCATGGCTAGTCACGAAGCAAAGGCGAAGGGGTTTGATGAGGCATTATTGACTGATATGGATGGTTTTGCAGCAGAAGCCCCCGGTGCAAATCTCTTTTACGAAAAGGATGGAAAGCTGTTTACCCCTGCCTTGGGACATATCCTTCCGGGAATTACTAGGGCTACGGTGATGGAAATATGTAAGGATTTAGGCATTGAAGTAATAGAAAAAAGATTTACTACCGAAGAAATGTATGGTGCAGATGCGGCTTTCTTTTGTGGCACGGCTGCCGAAGTGATAGGGTTCGAAAGTTTGGATAATCAAACCTTCGCCAAAGCTTGGAATGATTCGGTTAGTAAAAAGATTCAAATGGCATACAAGGATTTGGTGATTAGTTAAGAATAGATAGTTGCGATTTTGAAAAAGATGACTATATAACTCGTTAGGACGTCATCCACGTCAGAAAGATGACTATATAACTTGTTAGGACGTCATCCACGTCAAAAAGATGACTATATAACTTGTTAGGATGTCATCCACGTCAAAAAGATGACTATATAACTTGTTAGGACGTCATCCACGTTAAAAAGATGACTATATAACTTGTTAGGATGTCATCCACGTCAAAAAGATGACTATAAAAGGCTTTTTTAAATAAGTTTTAGAATTGAATTAGTAAATAAAAAGATAAAAGATTGGGTTATGAGTGAATTAAATAAGTACAGTAAGACGGTTACACAAGATGTTACACAACCTGCGGCACAAGCAATGTTGTACGGAATTGGATTGACGGATGCCGATTTGGCTAAGCCGCAAGTGGGTATTGCGAGCATGGGTTGGGATGGAAATACGTGTAATATGCACCTGAACGATTTGGCTAAAACCATTAAGAAAGGTGTTTGGGAAGAAGATTTGGTGGGATTGATTTTTAACACCATTGGCGTGAGCGATGGTATCAGCAATGGTACGGACGGGATGCGTTATAGCTTGGTTAGCCGCGATATTATTGCGGATAGCATTGAGGCGGTTTGTGGTGCACAATATTATGATGCGGTGATTGCGGTGCCTGGTTGCGATAAAAATATGCCCGGTTCTATCATGGCGATGGGTCGTTTGAACCGTCCTGCCATTATGGTTTATGGCGGAACAATTGCGCCGGGTCATTATAAGGGTCAGGATTTGAACATCGTTTCTGCCTTTGAAGCCTTGGGACAAAAGATTGCTGGCAACTTGGATGAAGCGGATTTTAAGGGTATTGTGATGAATAGTTGTCCGGGTGCGGGTGCGTGTGGCGGTATGTATACGGCAAATACCATGTCTGCGGCCATTGAGGCGTTGGGTATGAGTTTGCCCTATTCTTCTTCTAATCCTGCCATCAGCGAAGAAAAGAATCAAGAGTGTTTGGCAGCAGGTAAGGCAATTAGATTATTACTAGAAAAAGATATTAAGCCTCGTGATATCATGACGCGTGAAGCTTTTGAAAACGCCATTGTAACCATCATGGTTTTGGGCGGAAGCACCAATGCTGTATTGCATTTGATAGCAATGGCAAAGAGTGTGGATTTGTCTTTAACGGTAGATGATGTGCAAGCTATCAGTGACAGGATTCCTGTTTTGGCTGACTTTAAACCTAGCGGTAAATACTTGATGCAAGATTTGCATGAACATGGTGGCGTTCCTTCTGTGATGAAATATTTGTTGCAAAAAGGATTGCTTCATGGCAATTGCTTAACAGTGACAGGCAAAACACTTGCTGAGAATTTGGCTTCTGTTCCTGATTTGAATTTTGAAACACAGAAAATTGTTTTCCCTCTAGAAACACCATTAAAAGCAACGGGGCACTTACAAATCCTTTACGGAAACTTAGCCGAAAAAGGAAGTGTGGCTAAGATTAGTGGTAAGGAAGGTGAAAAATTTGTAGGTACGGCAAGGGTTTTTGATGGCGAACATGAGTTGATTGCAGGTATCCAAAGTGGACGTGTTCATTCAGGAGATGTGGTTGTTATCAGATACGTTGGACCTAAAGGTGGGCCAGGAATGCCTGAAATGTTGAAACCAACAAGTGCAATTATAGGTGCAGGTTTAGGAAAATCGGTTGCCTTGATTACGGACGGACGTTTTAGTGGAGGAACACATGGTTTTGTGGTTGGTCACATCACTCCAGAAGCTTTTGATGGCGGCACCATTGCCTTGGTGAAGGATAATGACATTATAGAATTGGATGCGGTGAATAATACCATCAACCTAAAAGTTTCTGAAGAAGAAATTGCTGCAAGAAGAGCCGCTTGGAAACAACCAGCCCTTAAAGCAACAAAGGGTGTTTTGTTTAAATACGCCCGTTGCGTAAAAGACGCAAGTGAAGGTTGTGTGACAGACGAAGCGTAACCCCCATCCCCTAAAGGGGTGAATGGAAAACTCATACTCGATTAAGTTCTTTGATATCACAGTTTGTGATAACGAATATAATACTTCTAAGGTCGCAGATTGCGACCTTAGAGAATTTGAAATGGCTTTTGTATGTGGTCGCAAATTGCGACCACATACAAAAAGATAAAGTTTGAGGTCGCAGATTGCGACCTCAAAAAGAGAAAGGGAGAAAAGTATGAGGTCACAATTTGTGACCTCATACTAAAAAAGAGGTGTTATGGAAATACAAGTCATTCAAAAGAAGATTTTTGAGATTAGAGGTCATAAAGTGATGTTGGACTTTGATTTGGCAGCTTTATATGAAGTTGAAACAAGGGTTTTAAACCAAGCAATCAAAAGGAATATCGAAAGTTTTCCGAAAGATTTCATGTTTAGGATTACCAAAGAAGAGTTTATCAACTTGAAATCACAAATTGTGATTTCAAGTTGGGGAGGTTCACGAAGTATTCCTTATGCTTTTACTGAACATGGAATAACAATGTTGGCAAGTGTATTGAAAAGTCCAACAGCAAGGATGATGAATATTGAAATTGTCCGAGCCTTTATTTCTTTAAGAAAATTTGCTTCTCAATATGCAGACATCATTGTTCAATTGAAGAATTTGAAAGACAGGGTTGGTAATCATGATGCTCATTTGGATAAGATTTATGAGGCATTGGACAGATTGCTTACCAAACAAGATGAAGAGACAGATTGGGAGGCGAGACAACGAATAGGTTTTAAAACTGATTAAATTAAAATAAGTATTATGGAAGAAACATTAGTACTAGAAGAACCCCAAACAGCAATTGCTGAAGTTTGGGATAACAAAGTAGGGACCAATATAACTGGCTCGCAAGCAGTCTTGGAGGCTTTGATAGTAGAAGGAGTGGATACCGTTTTCGGTTATCCAGGTGGAGCTATCATGCCTATCTATGATGCCTTGTATGATTATCATGATAAATTAAAGCATATCCTTGTCCGTCACGAACAAGGGGGGATTCATGCTGGTCAGGGTTATGCAAGAAGCTCTGGCAGAGTGGGTGTTGTGTTTGCTACTAGTGGTCCAGGTGCCACTAATTTGGTTACAGGTTTGGCCGATGCCATGATTGATAGTACGCCGTTGGTGTGCATCACAGGTCAGGTGTTTGCGCATTTGTTGGGAACAGATGCTTTTCAGGAAGTGGATGTAATCAATATTACAACACCTGTTACCAAATGGAATTGTCAGGTAACTGATGCTTCTGAAATTCCGAATGCGTTGGCAAAGGCTTTCTTCATCGCAAGAACTGGAAGACCAGGACCTGTTTTGGTGGATATCACCAAGAATGCCCAACTACAAAAGTTCGATTACGAAGGATATAAACCTTGTAATCACATACGTAGCTATCGTCCTAAGCCAATTGTGAGAAAGTCTTATGTGGAAGAGGCTGCTAAACTGATTAATGAAGCGAAGAAACCTTTTGTAATCTTTGGTCAGGGCGTAATTCTTGGCGAAGCCGAAAAGGAGTTTAAGGCCTTTATCGAGAAAGGTGGTTTGCCATCTGCTTGGACAATATTGGGTTTGAGTGCATTGCCTACCGATCATCCTTTGAATGTGGGTATGCTGGGTATGCACGGTAATTATGGCCCTAATGTTTTGACCAATGAATGTGATGTATTGATTGCAGTGGGGATGCGTTTTGATGATCGTGTTACAGGACGATTAGATAAATATGCGAAGCAAGCAAAGGTGATACATCTGGATATTGACCCTGCGGAAATAGATAAAAATGTAAAGACAACCGTTCCTGTTTGGGGCGATTGTAAGGAAACATTGCCAATGCTAACGGCGTTGATTGATAAGAAGGAACACACAGAATGGCATAACCAGTTCAAAGCGCTTTCTGCTAAAGAGAATGAAATAGTTATTCATAAAGAACTGAACCCTACTGAAGGTGAAATGACCATGGGTGAGGTTTTGAATGTATTAAATGAATTGACGAATGGTGATGCCATCATCGTAACGGATGTTGGTCAGCACCAGATGGTTGCTTGCAGATATGCTAAGTTCAATCAATCAAAAAGTAATATTACCTCTGGTGGTGCGGGTACAATGGGCTTTGGTTTGCCAGCAGCTATCGGTGCTAAGTTTGGCGCACCAGAAAGAACAGTTGTTGCCATCATTGGCGATGGTGGTATCCAAATGACCATCCAGGAGTTAGGAACTATAATGCAGACCGGTGTTAATGTAAAAATCCTTATCCTCAATAATCGTTTCTTGGGAATGGTGAGACAATGGCAGCAATTATTCCACGACAAGCGTTACTCTTTTGTAGATATCGAAAGCCCTGATTATGTGGCTGTTGCTAAGGCTTACCGTATTGAGGGGGCTAGTATTAACGATAGAAAAGACTTGAAGAGTGCATTGGCAGAAATGCTCAACCACAATGGTTCCTATTTATTGGAAGTATTTGTTGCCAAGGAAGACAACGTATTCCCGATGGTGCCTCAAGGAAGAGGTGTTTCTGAAATTGTTTTGACAAAAGATCAGGTGTAGGTGACGAACCTTTATAGGGTTTTGAACCCTATAAAGGTTTTAAGGTAAGTCTAGAATAATATTTACAACGATTAGAAATATATAGTAATGATACAGTCACAGAATAATATACAATACGCTCCAACTGAAACAGAAGCTGGCCCGGTAAAACAAGAGTTTACCATCACCGTTTATACCGAGAATCAGGTGGGCTTGCTGAATCGTATTGCCATTATCTTCTCCAGAAGAAAAATAAATATCGAAAGCCTGAACACCTCTCCCTCCGAGGCAGAGGGCATTCACCGTTTTACCATTGTTATCAACGAGTATGAAGACGTGGTTCGCAAACTTTGCCGTCAGATAGAGAAGCAAGTGGAAGTATTGAAAACCTACTTCAATACCAATGATGAAATTGTTTGGCAAGAGTTGGCTTTATACAAAGTGCCTACTGATATTATTGCCGAAAAGGTAATGGTAGAACGCTTGTTGCATAGGCATGGTGCAAGGGCGGTAGTGATTCGTAAGGACTATACCATCTTCGAAACAACTGGTCACCGCGAGGAAACCGAAGGTCTCATTGATGCCTTGGCTCCTTATGGATTGATCGAGTTCGTTCGAAGTGCCCGTGTGGCAATCATTAAGGCAAGTAGTGGGTTTCACGATAAATTAAAAGAGTTCGAAGCGTTTCAACCCGCAGAAGACTTAGCAGAAAATGAATACTTGGGTAAACGCGAAGGTGTATTTTCAATGTAAACCCCTTTACTTTGCAGCCCGTTAAAATCGTTCAATAATAATTAATAATTAGCCCCTTACCCCCTTTAGGGATGGGGTGGCGACAAACAAAAAAAGATGGCAAATTATTTCAACACGCTTTCATTGAGAGAAAAATTAAGTCAGTTAGGCGTATGTGAGTTCATGGACGGCAGTCAGTTCGCTGATGGCGTTACCGCTTTAAAAGGTAAAAAAATAGTAATAGTAGGTGCTGGTGCACAAGGGTTGAACCAAGGGTTGAACTTGCGTGATTCTGGTTTGGATGTTTCTTATGCCTTGCGTAAAGAAGCTATCGAAGCTAAACGTGCTAGCTGGAAGGGTGCTACAGAGAATGGTTTCAAAGTAGGTACTTACGAAGAATTAATCCCTTCTGCTGACTTAGTTATCAACCTTACTCCTGATAAACAACACACTGCTGTGGTGAGTGCGGTGATGCCTTTGATGAAACAAGGTGCTACCCTTTCTTACTCTCACGGTTTCAATATTGTGGAAGAAGGTATGCAAATCCGTAAGGACTTAACCGTTATCATGGTGGCTCCTAAATGTCCTGGTTCTGAAGTTCGTGCTGAGTATGTGCGTGGTTTTGGCGTACCTACTTTGATTGCGGTTCACCCAGAAAACGATCCTCAAGGTAAAGGTTGGGAACAAGCTAAAGCTTATGCTGCTGGTACAGGTGGACATAGAGCGGGTGTGTTAAAATCTTCTTTTGTTGCAGAAGTTAAGTCTGATTTAATGGGCGAACAAACCATCCTTTGCGGGTTGTTACAAACTGGTTCTATCCTTAGTTTTGATAAGATGGTGGAAAAAGGAATCGATGGGGCTTATGCTGCTAAGTTGATTCAATATGGTTGGGAAGTAATTACTGAAGCGTTAAAACAAGGTGGTATTACTGCTATGATGGATCGTTTGAGTAATCCTGCTAAGATTAAAGCTTTCGAATTGGCCGAAGAATTAAAGGGCATCATGCGTCCTTTGTTCCGCAAGCACCAAGATGATATTATGAGTGGCGAGTTCTCCAAGACAATGATGGAAGACTGGGCTAATGATGATAAGAACCTATTAACATGGCGCGCTGCTACTGGTGAAACTGCTTTCGAAAAAACAGCTGTTACCAGTGCTAAGATTGCTGAACAAGAATTCTTTGATAATGGCTTGTTGTTGGTTGCTTTTGTTAAGTCTGGTGTTGAGTTGGCTTTCGAAACAATGGTAGAGTCTGGTATTAAGGCCGAGTCTGCTTACTACGAGTCATTGCATGAAACACCGTTGATTGCAAATACCATTGCGCGTAAGAAATTGTTCGAAATGAACCGTGTAATCTCTGATACTGCCGAATATGGTTGTTACCTTTTCGACCATGCTTGCAAACCATTATTGGCCGATTTCATGAAGAAGATTGATACTGACGTAATCGGTACAAACTTCAATGCTGGTAAGGACAATGGTGTTGACAACAAAGAAATCATTGCTGTAAACAAATCAATCCGTGCGCATCAGATTGAAGAAGTAGGTGCTACTTTAAGAGCAGCTATGACCGCCATGAAATCTATTGCAACGGTAGCATAGGAGTTATGAGTGATGAGTTATGAGTTATGAGTGAAAGGACATAAATTAAAAAAGCCCTTGAAAGTAAAATCTTCAAGGGCTTTTCTTTTTGAATATTATCTCAAAATAGCTTTTGATTTGTGATTGTTGCTTTTCTTTTATTTCCTAAAGTAAAGACCAACTATTGACAACATCATGACTACAAAAAAGCCAAATACCCACTTTACGGTATCAACTTTTGTTTCTGCAATCTTGGTTTCTAGCCTAGCAATGTCTTCTTTTGTTGCCAATCCCTTTAGGTTTACCATAATTGTAATTTCTGTGAAAGTACGGGTTTAGTTTTAGATGCTTCTAACTCATTTATTTAAAGACACATACGAAATGGGGCGGTAGATGTTTGTACAGAATCATTAAGCTGCCATGGCTTTATGTGATTCAAAATTTATTTCAGCGATATATTTCAATAAATTCAAATCACATCTACAATCATCAACAGAGATTCTAATATTTTCCCCATATTTAGAAAAGTCTTTTTCAACTTTTTTCCTTTTTTCACTATCCATAATGTTATTTAGGTATTCCTGAGGATTTTTAATAATCAATACAAGAAAATTACCTTTTATATTTTTTGTTACCACTATCCTGCTAATGTCATCCCATTTCAAGACAACTTTACCACCCAAATAGAGATTTGAACTATCTATTATTCCTTCTTTGTCAATAACAATGGCTGGCTCTTTAATGAAAAGTTTTTTTACTCTTGTAAAATTTGCCAAAACAAAAAATGCTGTAAGACTTAATCCATAAACAATTATTAAAATTATATCTTGTTTGTCATGGTGGTTATACGTAAAAAGACAAACAAAAAATATTTGAGGAAAAATACTCCCTCCTATTTTGGATAGTATCCTTTCCTTATCAAACTGTAGGCTAATTCTTTCAGTATTCATACAAAAGTTTTAATTAAATAACTCCAAAACAAAAATAAGGATTTTCATTCCCCAAACAATACCTACATTGCAGCCAAGCGAGGAAAAGGGGTTTAGGTTTTGGTAATGCGCTATTGCCACAAAACATTTTTTACCAACAAAACTTTTGCTCGTGCCGTTACAAATCAATTTTTCTCCTTTCATTTCTGGTCTCACAGGTGTAAAAGCCTCGTTTCTTATTGTTCACAACCTCTTTTTTAATCTCTTTTTGCTGGTTTATCATCGAAATTGATTCTGTAAAAGACATCTTTTCTTCAAAAAAAGAGGTCTTTTAGAGGAAAAAAGAGGTCTTTTAGAAGAAAAAAGATGTCTTTTTTTTCAATAAAGAGGTCTTTTACCAAAAAAAAGAGGTCTTTTCTCGCAATAAAGAGGTCTTTTACAAATAAAAAGAGGTCTTTTTTCTTCTAAAAGACATCTTTTTTTGAGTAAAGAATCAGCAATTAACTTCAGACAAAACAGTTTTTAAATAAATTAATCAGTAAAAAATAAATATTATGAGTGCAAATAGAGCAATCACAAACTTTGAAAATGAAAATGACGATGAAATAGTTACCACCTCAAACTCTGCCATAGCGGGGCTTACGGGCAATGCAAATTTTACTTTTACCACACAATTGTCCGATGTGGTTTCGGCAGAAGCTACTTATGTTACCAAGCTTGGGCTGGTGGCAACGGGCGGAAGTACGGCGGTTACGGCAAAGGATGTTGCCAAAGGGGTGTTGGAAACGAAGCTTGCAGTGTTGGCAAAGGCCGTGAACTTGCAGGCAAATGGGGATTTGGGCAAGCTGCAATCGAGCGGGTTGCCATTGGTAAAGTTGCCTGTTCACAACAATATGGGCGTGCCTGCCAACCTGAAAGTTGCTCGCACAAACATTGCTGGCAATATGGAAGTGAGTGTTGATAAACCTATTTATGGCACACACGGAACCATTTTTGCTTTTTGGAAACCCTCTTTGGGGCCTACGCCTGCCAACATTAATGATTGGTTTTTCCGTCATAGCAATGGGCTAAGTTTTACCATTACGGGGCTTACGCCCAATACATCCTATCCTTTTGCAGCCGCCTACAAAGGCAATGACAACGAACCATTGGTGTGGACGGCCATCACTACAAAATCGGCGGGCGACTAGAGCTGAAATATGAATTATGAGTTATGAGTTGAAGAGGAAATGAAGTATAAAACTTTATTTCCTCTTTTCTTTTTTGTGCTGCTTTGAGCCTTAGTGCGTTTGTGGCGAAAGAAGAATGGATTAAAAGAATGCTGTGAAGGCGTGTTTTACAAATGGTTACTCTTTGGGCTTGTGCTACAACTATTGCTTTCAGTACAACTACTCTTTTTTTAGATGCGTTTGGCTCTTTCATATTGCACAGGCCATTCCATTTCATGATAGCCAAGGTCATTGGCTGCGTGTAATGCAAAATATGGGTTGCGTAATGTTTCCCTAGCCATCAAAATCAAATCTGCCTGCCCCGTTGCAATGATTGTTTCGGCTTGGGCTGCTTGCGTAATAATGCCAACTGCACCAGTAAGTATTCCTACTTCTTGTCTTATCCGTTGCGAAAACTTCACTTGATAGGATGGTCCGGTAGGTATTTTGGCATTGGATACATTACCGCCTGTTGAGCAGTCTATCAAATCTACACCTCTTACTTTTAATAGTGCAGATAGTGCAACAGATTCATCTTCTGTCCAACCGCCTTCAGTCCAGTCAGTTGCAGAAATCCTGACAAACAAAGGCAACTGCTCGGGCCATACACTCTTGATGGCATCTGTTACCTGAAGTAGCAAACGAACTCTGTTTTCAAAGCTACCTCCGTATTCGTCTGTACGCTGATTACTTAGTGGAGAAAGAAATTCGTGTATCAGATAGCCATGTGCGGCATGAATCTCAATAATGCTGAACCCCGCAGTATAAGCGCGGACAGCAGCTGCTTTGAAATCGGTTATTATCTCGGTTATCTGTTGTTTGGTGAGTTCTTTTGGCATCCCATATTTATCATTGAAAGGAATTGCACTTGGTGCCACAGGTTGCCAACCACCTTCGCTTTCGGGCACTAGTACATTGCCATTCCAAGGACTACTCACACTTGCTTTTCGCCCAGCATGTGCTAGTTGAATGGCAAGTTTAGAACCTTGAGCCTTCACAAATTTGGCAATGCGATGCAGTTCATCCACGTGTTCATCTTTCCAGATGCCGAGGTCGCTCGGAGTAATCCTTCCTTCTGCTACTACCGCTGCTGCCTCCATAATGATGAGCCCTGCACCACCAATTGCACGACTTCCGATATGCACAAAATGCCAATCATTGGCAAAACCATCTACCGATGAATATTGACACATAGGCGATACCGCCAATCTGTTTTTTATTGTAATACCTTTTATAACGAGGGGACTGAATAACTGTGGCATTGTAAATAGATTTAATTATTGCCTAAAGGTATTGTAAACCTTTACACAAAAATTGATAAACCCCTAAATGATTTATTTAGTTTACTATAAAACCACCAGATGATAGGTTCTATGAATTATTTTCTTTCTGCGAAATTGCAGCTAACTGGTTCTTGACAGATTAATAAACTCCCGCTTTTGGTGTTACCGACTCCACCAAAAGCCCTTTTTAACTTCTTTTATTACCTCACAGCTTACACGTAGCCTGTTATTGGTGGCTTTGATAAGCTTGATTGTTTTGTGCTGTCTGATAATTTATGAAATCTTTGAGGGTAATGTAAACCAAAATCTAGCGCCCTCACCTTCCTTGCTTTCCACGCCAATAGTACCGTTGTTCTTCTCTACAAAATCTTTACACAATATCAATCCAAGCCCAGTGCCACTCTCTCTGTTGGTGCCTAACGTAGTAAAACGTTCCTTCTTTTTAAATACTTTTTTGATATTCTCTTCAGAAATTCCAATGCCATTGTCGGTTACATGTATCTCAATCTTATTGTCTAGTTGCTTTGCCGATAGAATTACTTTCTTGTTTTGATCGCAGTACTTAATTGCATTGGCAACAAGATTCCTTAGTACAAGATCTATCATGTTTTTGTCGGCATGAACCACCATATCAGGCGAAATCTCGTTCAATAGTTCAATTTG
>Ga0208741_10000244_pt1 | contig 28852 bp, 43 predicted proteins | sample CryBogCBE03Jun09_FD_184576 | JGI IMG/M metagenome (GOLD analysis project Ga0208741, IMG submission 184576) | Freshwater microbial communities from Crystal Bog, Wisconsin, USA - CBE03Jun09 (SPAdes) | ecosystem: Environmental > Aquatic > Freshwater > Lake | place: Crystal Bog, Wisconsin, USA...
CGTGGTGCTGGGGCAATACCTTCTAAATTAAACTCGCCAAGTAATTTATTGTACTTGAATAGTTCACGTTCACCTTGTGCAACCTTGATAGTTACAGCTGGTTGGTTGTCATCTGCTGTACTAAATGTTTGGCTATGTTTAGTTGGAATAGTTGTATTCTTTTGAATCAACTTGGTCATTACGCCGCCCATTGTTTCGATACCCAATGTTAATGGAGTAACGTCTAACAATAGAACGTCTGTCTTATCGCCAGCTAGAACAGCACCCTGAACGGCAGCACCTGCGGCTACTGCTTCGTCTGGGTTAACGTCTTTACGTGGAGCCTTACCAAATAGTTTTTCAACTGCTTCTTGTACTTTAGGCATACGTGTTTGTCCACCAACTAGAATAACTTCGTCGATGTCGTTAGCTGTAACTTTAGCGTCAGTCATAGCTGTTTTACAAGGTTCGATTGAACGAGCAATCAATCCTTCAACCATACCTTCAAACTTAGCACGGCTAATGGTTACATTCATATGCTTAGGACCGCTAGCATCAGCTGTAATGTATGGCAAGTTAACACTTGTACTTGCGGCACTAGACAATTCAATCTTAGCTTTTTCTGCGGCTTCTTTTAAACGCTGTAGAGCAAGTACGTCTTGTTTCAAATCAACGCCATTGTCTTTCTTGAACTCGTCTACCAAGTAGTCCATAATAACTTGGTCAAAGTCTTCACCGCCTAAGAATGTGTCACCGTTTGTTGACAATACTTCAATTTGCTTGTCGCCATCGATGTTGGCAATCTCAATAATTGAAATATCAAATGTACCACCACCTAAGTCGTATACAGCAATCTTACGGTCTTTCTTAGATTCTTTATCAACACCATATGCTAGTGCGGCCGCTGTTGGCTCGTTGATAATACGCAATACTTCTAAGCCAGCAATACGTCCAGCATCCTTAGTAGCTTGACGTTGACTATCGTTGAAGTAAGCTGGCACAGTAATAACTGCCTTAGTTACTTCTTCGCCTAAATAGTCTTCAGCAGTCTTCTTCATTTTGCGTAGAACTTCAGCAGACACTTGTTGTGGTGCCAATTTCTCACCGTTAGCTTCAATCCAAGCATCACCATTATCAGCTTTGATAATATTGTATGGCATCAAGTCGATATCTTTCTGTACCGCTTGTTCCTCAAACTTACGTCCAATAAGACGTTTGCTTGCGTAAATTGTATTCTTTGGGTTTGTGACTGCTTGTCGTTTTGCTGTTGCACCAACTAGGATCTCGTCCTTTGTATATGCAATGATTGATGGTGTTGTTCTAGCACCTTCGCTGTTTTCGATTACTTTAGCAACTCCGTTTTCTAGGATTGCTACACAGCTATTTGTTGTACCTAAATCGATACCGATGATCTTACTCATAATTTTCTCCTTAATTAAGCGAGTATATTTTTTGGGCACCTTGCCCATTGTACTAAACCCTTACGGCGTTTCAGCACGTAATTATTTATCTCTGACAAATTAATTTTTTATGTTTTCGATAATAAATTCTGCTTCAGGAATACGTGTTTTTGTATTCTTACTACCCAAAACTATCACAATCCTGTTGCCTACATCTGTGTCTAGCATTAAAACAATACAACCGCCACTGGCATTAATGTAGCCTGTTTTGCTTACTATAAATTTATGCTTTTTACCTATGATGGGGTTGGTATTCCTGAACACAAGCCATTTTTTGCGTAGTTGTATTTTAACTTCGCTTGTGTTTGCGGCCTTTATTATTTCTGGATACGTGCTTGCGGCCTGCACTAATTTTATAAGTTCCGTAGCTGTACTAACATTCATAATACTTAACCCAGTAGGTTCTACAAAACTAGTATTTGGCATCTGCAATAGCCTAGCTTTAACATTCATTGCACGAACGCAGGCTGAATGACCACCGATATAGTTGTCACACAATTCCTGGGCGGCCTTATTATCCGAATGTACTAATGCCATATCGATCAACTGTTGTCGTGTAAATTTACCAACAGTTTCATCAAGAGGCTGATTAGCATCTAACACGATCATTACTGTCATTAGTTTGCTAATGCTAGCAATACTCCTAACTTGATCGGGATTTTCGCTTTGGATTATTTTACCAGCTTCGTCTGCCACTAGCCAACTTTTAGCTGTAACTTTTGGCCATTCAAATGCGTAACTATTAAAGCTGACAAGTAATCCTAAAGAGATTACAAGTTTTCTATAGTTGACCATTTTTTGAGTTTTTCTCGTTTGGCTTCTGCGGCCAGTTCAATATTAGTCCAACTAACAACATCCATCTCTTGGAGAATTTCAATCATAGCATACAGATCGCCTAGTTCTTCTTCCAAGTGTTGACGATTAGTTTTTGGTTTGCCTGGTTTGTAATTGTCGATACCAAATCTATGACACTTACTGATTGCTTGAATTACTTCAGCACATTCTTCTGAAAGAATGTTCATTACTTCGCGTTCTTGACTATTCATATTACCTCTGATTGGCAAATGGAGCAATATACTTGCCCTCTGTTGTTGTGCTAGTTCTCAATGTATTATAAACATTTTGAATGCCTACCGCCTGGTTCCACGCATCTTCTAAAGCGTGGTGAGCGGTTACCGGTGGACGCTGTGGATTGATACCTAAATCAAATGCTGTACGTACATCACGTACTTCCCAAAACTTCCAAGGAACAGCTTTATTAATTTTACGGAAAACGTGTTCGCAAATAATAATGTCAAAACAACTGCCATTTGACCAAACACGTTTAGCACCCCAGCAGAATTTATACAGTTGAGAAAACGCATCAACAATATCAATTCTACCTTCGGGATCAAAAGCCGCATCCTGGGCTTGTTTACTTTGATTAGCCCACCAAGCGATTGTGTCATCGTTAGTGGTCAATCCAATTCTATCACAGCTATCCAAATCTACTTTAACATAGAAACTTTCCATTGCAGGTTCTTTTAGTTCAGAACCAAATGGATCAAATTTTACAGCACCTATTGTTAGTATACTAGCATCTGGAGTTGTATTAAGTGTCTCCAAATCGATCATAATGTCTGTTAGCATTTAAGTTCTTTCTTTATTGTGAACTTACATTATAACATAGTCAAACAACTATGTCAATACATTTTTTTAGGTAATTGCTGATCTCTGAGTTTTTTACGCCAGCGAGCTTTGGCGGCTCCCTTCTTTCTTTTTCTGGCAGTAGTTGGTTTTTCGTAAAATTCTTTAGCACGTAGGTCATCCAAAAGACCGCTATCGTCAATTTTACGTTTGAAGCGACGTAAGGCTTGATTGATGTTTTCACCGTCTTTAACGGTAACACCTGTGCCCTTACTCTTCTTGTATATCATTATCATCCTCTTCGTTTTTGATTTGTTCAACGATCCAATCCAAATTATAAATTCTATTTTTACTAATTAGATTGTATGGTGTTGTTTCGTCACTAGTTATATAGTAAACATTAGGTTGTGCTAGGATAAATGTGACAAACTTATCAGTTATAGGATCGCAATTATCAACGTCGATAATAATACAATCGACCTGTAATGCTATACTTAACAACCAACTAACGTCGTGGTCGTCATTATCATAGATAAAGATGTTTAGATCATCTAAGCTCTGACTTAATATTGTTTGAAATTGTTGTTTGATATGATTACTAGGTTTTACTAGTAAGTAGCTCAAATTCATATTGAACAATTTGTCAGGCGGAGTTATTAAAGTTATTTTTCCAAGATTCATTATATTCGTTTTTTAACTTTTGACCAAATCGATGTATCTGATTGTTCAGCATTCTGAACATAAGTTACTATCGGCTCTTGATTTGTATCTGGCCCGTTTCGTCCTTGATCATATAAGTCTTTTTTTTAGACTCGTCTATTTCTTCGTTTCCTACCCAATGGGTTCCGTCGAATTTAAATTCTTTCTTAGGATCGTAGTCTGTTCTTGTAAACAAATCACCTTTGGTTGGATTTAATGGAAACTCTGTTCCCTCAGACTCTGTGGCCAAGTCCGGTTCTGGGAACGTAGGTTCTACAGTAGTTTCATTGCCATCGCTGTCAATGTATGTCTGCCCTGTAGCTAATCTTTCTTCAACAGTTGATTCTTGAGTCTTTGCAACTTCTCGCTCGGCTTCTTCAATCATCTTGTTCCACTTGTCTAGCTCACTTACGGCTTCAGTACTGTCCGCTGTAAGTTCTTCTGGCGCTGTTATATCACCTCCTAGTGCAGTCGCCGGCGTTTTGCTAGTTTTACTTGAAACTGGTACTTCAAATGCAGGACCAGTTTGTATCCATTCTCCTCCAGGTTCACGGACACCTTCAAATTCGGTAGTTAATGGTACGTTGTCTTCAGGATTACTATTTGTAACTCCTTGAGCTAATATCTGTTCTTCTATTGTTGGTTTTCCGCCAACATCTGCTACATAAGGATCTGGTGTGTCTTCGTTTAATTCTTTTTGTTCTTTTGCCCAACTAAAGGTCATTTGTGCGGCTAGTAACATAATAACTGCCAAAGGATCAAATACAATAACAATTAGGATAATGATCCAAGTTACTGCTCGTTCGAGCATTGACTCATCTGGTGCTGTTCCGTAGATAAATGCCGCGATATATTTGATTGGGCCTACTTCAGCTTCGACCTTGCGTACTTCTGCACGGATAGGTGCGGCTTCGTCATTAAGTTGTGCAACAATTTTCTGGTTGGCTTCGATGTCTTTGGCAAGCGCCTGACGGTCACGTTGTTGTGATTTACGCACAGCATTTGCTTTGTCCGCACCCTTTTCATCTGTACTTCGACCCATAATTTGGTCAACAGCTTCATCCATCTGTTTAAGTTGTTTACGGTCGGCTTCAATATTGTCTTTTGCAGTTTTGATTTTTTCATCATATACAGCTATCTTACTACCAACGTCTCCGCTGACTAGTGTTTGGTCGTTGTGTGCTTTACTAAGGAATCCAAAAATACCCATTGAGGTAATAAGCATTAATACCACGACTGCAATAGTCATATAGTACTTCATAAAACGAGGAGCCTTTTCCCAGTTCTGCTTTAACCAAGAAGCACATACTAGTTTTCCAACTTCAAGTGCGGAACCCATTATGATAATTGGAATGGCGGCGGCAGAAAATATAGCGGTCAAACCTACTACTGAGTAATAGATTGCGACCGCTGATATTGTTAAACCAGTGAGTAGTAATAACCAAGCTAAAATCATATCTTATATTTATTTGAATACGATCAAGGCTAGTAGTGCAGCCTGGCAAAAGAAGCCTAGGCCGATAGTTACCACGTTAAGTAAGTCCTTTTGTATTGTTGCTTTTAGGAAAAAGCAGAATAAACCAGTCCAACTGAATAGTACCATATCTACTGGCGGCATCTTTTCTGTTAGACCAGTTAACACAGCCACCATCGTTGGGATAGTAGCTAGATGCAACAATACGACAGCTACCCACCCCATTGTTTCAGCCGAAACGTGAGGTGCGTGTTCTTTAATGTTTTTGACCCACAAGTCTAAATCGAAAAAATCGTGGGCGAATTGTTTTAGTTTATCCAAACTCATAAATCCTCTTAATTATAAAAGATGTGATGGCCAATCTTGGCCACAGGTTTTTTGTTCCACCCTGGGTTAATATAATCACCGTGAAAATACAGGGCTTGTTTTAAATCTGGAAGACGAAATCCTTCCAATAGTACTTTCTTGGCTACTTCCATACTTTCTGTGTAGACAGGTCCATTCTCAGGCTTCTTGGCCGATGCTGACTCACAGTACCAACTGAATTGGCAAAGTACTTTTTCGTAGACTACATTTTTTTGGTAAACAACACGACAGATGTCACTTGGGAATTCTCCGCTTTCTGCCCTATTGATTGTAACTTGTGCTACAGCTACTTTACCTTCAAAAGGTTCATAGCCGGCTTCGTGATAGATGTTACGAGCTAGACAATCTAATTGTGCTTGTCTCATTTGAGCTGTAACTGGACTCGCTTGTAATCGAGCTTGTTTCAATACTTCTAGTTTATGAGTTACTGCCTCATATCCTACACTTGCTACTAACATAAATGCCAATAGCATTACTACTGTTTTGATAATGCGTATCATTGTATTCTCCTTTACGCTGGATGAGGTGTCGCTACCACCGTCATTGGTTAATGTTTGGCTGTATCCGTTTCTCCTTAACAAAAAGCCTCTTGCCCCAAAACCCTTTGGGGACAATATATAGTTATCCTCAGTTTTAGCTGAAAATACACTACTATTATACTTAGTCACAGTTTAACGCCTCATTCGAGAAATGTCAACTGCTTGTTCGTCACTAAAAATGGGCACTGCGTTGCTTTTGTGCATTGTTGCGATGCCTTTTACCATAGTTCCTGTATAAACCTTAGCTGGTGCTAATGTAGCATTTCCTAGGCCGCTGTTCAAACTTTTAAGATGCGCGGTAGTATTTCTACCAGCCGGAATGGCTAAACTATAACCTGTGCTAGTCAAATTACCAGAACTCATAGCACGGCGGCGCTTTTTTTCTTCTTGCTCAATACCTTGACGTTTGAGAAGTTCTTTCCATTCTTTATCCAATTGCTCTGCCTTTCTTTTGTGCTCAGCACTAGCGAATTTCTGTTTACCCTTCTTTTTGCCTGTAGTTGAATACATAGGCGGCAACAAGTGCATACTCAAAATAATTCTCCAAAAGTTATAACAATACTAGTATTATACTAGATTATTCAAACTATGTCAATTATAGTTATACTCGAAAACTTTCACCGCAACCGCATTCGCCTCGAGAATTTGGATTGATAAAGTCGAATCCTTCGTTAAGTCCGTTGCGGACCCAATCCATTGTTAAGCCTGCTAGGTAAGGCTCATCTTTTAAACTAACCAGTACACAAAAGTCATTTTGGGCATAATTGATTATGCCTTCTTCTCCGTCATACTTGTCCACATATTCTAACACATAAGCCAGGCCACTACAACCTGTGGTTCTTACGCCTATGCGAATGCCAACGCCCTTACCGCGTTTGGCTAGATTTTGTTTGATCTTAGTTTTGGCTTTGTCTGTTACGGTAATCATTGATTGCCGCTTTCACACAATCCTCGGCTAGGATTGAACAATGTATCTTTACTGGTGGTAATGCTAACTCTTCTGCGATTTGGGAGTTTTTAAGATTAACAGCATCATCAATGTGCATACCCTTAACCCACTCAGTAACCAGTGAGCTCGACGCGATTGCTGAACCACATCCGTATGTCTTGAAACGAGCGTCTCTAATAATACCATCTTCGTCTACCTTTATCTGTAGTTTCATTACATCACCGCAACTGGGGGCTCCCACCATACCTGTACCCACAGTAGGATCATTCTTATCAAACGATCCTACATTTCTTGGATTTTCATAATGGTCGATAACCTTATCTGAATAGGCCATTAGTTTGGTACCAATACAATTTTTTGAGTATTGGTCTGGGGGTCAATCATTTGTTGCCAATGGTATCCTGGAGGAGGTGCTTGGACGTAAGGTTGAGGTTGTGTATAAACAATTGGAGGTTGTTCAACAACTACTGTACGAGGTTGGGCGATTTCATAACCAATCACTCCACCAATTACAGCTGGAGCGACCCAACCCATACCATATCCGCCACCGTGATAGCAACAACCGCCACGATATCTAAATCCTTCGTGTGCTTGAGCTGTTGCCGATCCAACTAATGCTAACAATGATAAAGCAAAAACTATCTTTTTCATAATATACTCCTTAGCGTATACTAATATAACGCCTTAGACTAATATTTAGTTGACTTATTTGGCTTCTTTACGAGCATTTTTAACTGCTGTAACGTCGTTGCGTGTTTCTTTACACAATTTAGCCAAATCTTGACAATGTTTACGAACACGAGTACCAGCGGCACCTACTTCTTTGTCATAGAATTTTTCGAAGTCTGATTCCATTGCTTCGATGATTGCAGTGAATTCTGCGTATTTGTTTGTAGCCATTTAATTCTCCTTTAGGCAAGTACCAAGTACTTATACCTAGTGTACAGGGGTTAAAAATAAATGTCTAGTTAATCGGCAAAAACATTTGGACTGCCGGCTGTGATAGCACCGCCGTCTGTACTATCGCCTACTCTGGCTACTCCAATACCGCCTACAAACACATTTCCCGATCCGGCATTTATTGCCGCACTATGGGGTACGCATACCTTGCCACTTTTAATAGTATGGGGAGACGTGGGATTGCCAATGCACTCAATAGGAATGCCATTGGCAAATACTTTGGATCCGGCACCTGTCGGACCAGTTATAGTCGTAGTTGCATCACAACCATGTCCAGTGGTTGTTGGATCGCCTTGTCTTGCTACGGCTGGCATTATGCTAGTTTGATCCCTGTTGTTTGTTCAGTGTAACGATCTGCGGCATCTTTGATAGTAGGTGCTAGAACCATTACTGTACTTCTATTTATAGTAACTTCTGCATCCGGATCTGTGGTAAACAAAAATGGTACTAGACCAATGCCATCTTTGGTTGCTGTCAAACATAATGGTTTCTTAACTCGAACACCTAATACACCGTCTTCGACTAATTTGGCTACAATTTCTTCACCAGCTGTTGTTTTGATTGTAACTACTTCGCCCTCGGCGATACCTTTATTAATTAACATGTTATACCTTTTCAAAATGTTTCTTGAGTTCAGTGAACCCGCCTATATAATTATCGTCTAAAAATATCTGCGGCAAAGTTCTGGCTGTTGGTACTGCTTCTAATAGCTGTTCTTTGGTCCAATCTTCTTGAACATTTCTTTCTTCGAATTCAATGCCTTTCATTTCTAATAAGGCTTTGGCCTGTACACAAAATGGACAGGCATTTTTGCTCCATACCACTGCTTTCATATTCTTTCCTTTTTACTATTATAACGCAGGTAAGGCATCGTAGTCAATACCTTCACTCATTATGCCAATAACGTAATTTGTTGATTCACTTTCTTGTAGTGCTGTTTGTTTTTTACTAGTATCAACATGTTTGTTGAACCACGGAATAGGTGTGCTACGAGGTGCGGCTTGTTGGTACTTAATACCAATATCTTTAAGTGCAGAAACTGCGGTGTAGTCCACAAAGTCTTTAAGAATGTTAGAGTTCAAACCAATTACTGGACCTTTCTTGAACAAGTAGTCTGACCATTCTTTTTCTTCACGTATAACGTCCAGGTATAAGTTATAAACTTCAGCTTCACATTCCAGTTTAGCTTCAGCAAATCTTGAATCTTCTTTGACCACTTGATTGATCAAATAGGCTGTCCAACCTTTGTGTAGCAATTCGTCCTGTAGAATCAAACTGATAATGTTGCCATTACCAATAAAAATCTTGTTTTCTACCATAGCGAGAGAAGTTGCAAATGATACCATGAAGCGGAAGGCTTCGAGGGCGTAACTAGCATTAAGAGCCAACCAAATGGCTTTAATATGTGTTTGTTCATTGATTTTTTCTCCGGCTTCCTTGCGACAGTTGATAACATGAAGGGCATCGTAGTAGTTGCCTACACTGGATGCCATGCTTACAATCTCTTCTGTATCATGGATAGTGTTGAACACATCTTTGGGCACATTATAGATGTTACGGATTATGTGACTGTAGCTCTTGCTGTGGATGTTTGTTTCAAAGAAACCCCAGTTGTACATAAGAGCTTCGACTTCTGGTAAGGAACACACTGGAGTAAATACCTGCGTTGGTCCACGACCTTGAAGACTATCAAGTGCTGTTTGACGTAATAAATTGCTGGTGAAAATATGTTTAATCGCATCGCTCGCATCCTTAAAATCATTAGCGTCTTTACTAAGACTAATCTCTTCGGGTTGCCAGAAGAAGCCTCGGGCTGTCGCTTCAAAGTCTGCAATCTTACGATATTTAGTCTCCTCAAATCTCTGTATTGTGACTGGACCTGCTGGATCCAGAAACATCTTGCGATTCAAATAGTCTGTCTTTGTCTGTAGGTTATATTGTGCTTTTGACATTTATTTTGTTCCTGGGTAAAAAGTTGGACTGTAGTAGTCAATTTTAATTCTGTTATCTTGATAAGTGCAAGATATTTCTTTTCCGTTTTCCATAATAACAGTCATATCATCATACACACAAGTTACTTTGTAATTTATTTCAACTGTATCAGATAAATTCATATTGCTTCCTTTAGTTCTTTCCATTCTACAATTTGCAACTTTCGCATCCCTCTTCGTCGTCAAAATTAATGTGTTCAAGTGGCATATCTGGAGCAATCTCATCATCTGCCTTACTACCTGCTTTATTTACAAGGCTATAATAGAAGGTCTTGATCCCCCACATGTGTGCTTGCATCAAGTTCTTGGCAATCAATGTAGTTGGAACTTTACGATCCGCAAAATGTTTGGGGTTATAAAAAGTATTCACAGAAATAGCCTGGTCCACATAGGCCGCAAGCACTGCCGCTGTCTTTAGGTAACCATCACAGTCTTTCTGTTCCCACATAAGTTGGTACTTGTTTTTAAGTTTATGATATTCAGGAACCACTTGTGTAAATGATCCTGCTTTGCTTTCCTTAGTACTGATCAAACTCATGGGCAACTCAATTCCATTAGTGCTGTTTATAACAACACTACTGCTTTCGACTGGGGCAATGGCCATTAAGGTTGCATTGCGAACTCCATACTGTTTCATATTAGTACGTAAGGTTTCCCAGTCAAGTTCAGGTGTGAAGTCTGCTAGTTCATTAGCACCTTCAGCTCGTAGTTCCCAGGGGAAGATCCCCTGGCCGTAGCGTGTCTGACTACTATGTAAGCACGCCCCGCGTTCTTTGGCCAACTCAACAGTAGCTTCTGTCAAGTAATAGGCTTGATGCTCCATCCAAGATTTAACATCTTGTAGTGCATCCTTTTCTCCATACTTCAATCCACGTTTGGCATGCCAGTAGGCTAGGTTAGTAACACCAATGCCCAGGGGCTGTATTTCATCGTTGGATAACTTGCTCTGGATTGATAGGAAGTCTTGGTAATCAAGAATGTTACATAGGCTACGCTGTAGAATACGGCAAGCACGACGCATGTCTTCTGGATTACGGAAGGCTCCCCAGTTGATGGATCCCAGTGTACATAACGCTATGCGACCTTCAGCGTCATCCAGACGTTTGAAACTTTTTGTAGGCAAAAGGATCTCGCAACATAAATTTGACTGATAGATGGTATGATACTCAGGATCAAACGGACCTTGATTCTGTACGTTGTCGATAAACACTAGATAGATACGACCAGTGTCTGTACGCTCTTTAAGTATGCCTGACTTGAATACTTCTTCTGCGCTCATAACTTTCTTACGTAAGTCTGTACGATTTTCGTAGGCTACATACAGTTCTTCAAATTTCTCTGTGTTACGATAAAAGGCTTCATATAAGTCGGGTACTTCATTCGGATCAAAGAACGTGATATTTTCTTTGTTCTTGAATCGTCTCCAAAAGAATTTGCTAAGGACAACTCCATAGTCCATGTGTCTGACTCGAGTTTCCTCTGTACCTTGGTTGTTCTTAAGAACAATAAGGTCATCAAACTGATGATGCCAAATGGGATAAAATACAGTAGCACTTGCATTACGAATACCTCCTTGACTACAACTGCGCAAATCTCCGAACCACTTTTTTAAGAATGGTATCATACCAGTATGCATGATTTCGCCACCGCGAATTGGTGATCCTAGTGGACGTAAGCGACCAATTTCTAAACCGATGCCAGCACGTTTACTGGCATACTTGGCCATCATCTCCCCACTAGCAAATATGCTATCCAAATCGTCGTCACTGCGGATAAGCACACAACTAGAAAACTGTTTAGTCGGAGTGCCAAGCCCAGCCAAGACAGGTGTAGCAAGAGTAAACAAACCATCGGATGCCGCTTGATAGTATTCTTTAATGTAACGCATCCTTGCGCTGTTGGGTTCTTCCCGATGGAAGACTGTAGCTGCTGCCACAATATATCTAATCTGTGGAGTTTCATAAATTTCCTTTGTTGCACGATTGCGTACCAAATATTTTTCTATCAACTGCTCGATGGCTGCATATCCATACTGTTCATCTTTTTCGTGATCCAGCATGTCATTCATACGGTTCCAGTCATCTTCTGTGTACCATTCAAGTAGTTCTGGAGTGTACAAACCGACTTCAACATTTTTCTTAATGATAGTGTAAAGGTGTGGAACTTCGTAATCTCCATACACGTCTTTACGTAGCATTGAAAGTCTCTGTTTGCCTGCTACATATTGATAGTTAGTGTGTCCAACGTCTGGATTAGATTCTACATCAATTAAGTCTACTACAGCACGTAATGTGATGTTGTCAATTTCACTGGTTGTAATGCCATCGTAAAAGTGCGGTTGACTTTTGATTTCGATCATTGATTGACTAACATCTGCTATACCTTTACACACTTTGGCAATTTGTGCTTGCCACTTTTCTACGGCTAGTGGCTCTCTGTTTCCGCTTCTTTTAATTACTGTGATCTTGGTCATCGCTCTTTCTTTAAATTGTTATTGGGTGTAATATATTATATCGTTTTAGGAAGTATTTAGTGGCAGCAAAATGACCGACAAAACTTATTCGCAGTCAAAGGTTTAAGGGGGTTTTTGCTAGGATTTTTCAAACCGAGAGACAATATCTTCATCGCAATTGAAATTATATGCGTATTTTAAGAAATTGTCTATCAGTTTGGTTGTGAGAAAGAAGCTGTGTATGAATAACTCAATTGTCCTCTTTCGTTAGGTAATTTATTTGTGTAAAATATTCCAATTGAAGTAGGCAGACCCACACTACTATCTGAATACGAGCTGCCGCTTGCATCTAAGTATTGAGCAGAGAAATCTAACGCCACAGATGTTTGCGAGCCATCACCAAGTGTTCCATCGCTACCAGCAAAATTATATCCATCACTTAGTTGAATTGGATGGTTTACACTAAATGGTGAGCCTGGTGAAAATGTAGCAGAAATTGTAATTGTACCTTTACGTACATACGATCCTACGGTACTATTATAAGTATAGTCGATATTGTATACTGCATTACCAATTGTTTCACCTAATTCATCTGTGCATACTGGTAGTCTAAAAACAAATTGAGGACCAATGTTTGATGGGCTTGTTGTACATACCAATCCTGAAATTTGTTCAAACCCAATAGTTTTATATGTAACGTTTCCTCCAACTTCTGGAATATATGGAAAAGATGTTAAGTTAGTTGAATCGAATGATGCAGCTGTTCTATCAGAATAAACGTTGGTTACAGAATTATTATTGGTAAAACAATAAATTTGTGGGTACAACGAATTTGTGCCTCCATCATTACCTACATTATATAATTTAGTATTAGCTACAGTATTACCAGTGCCAGTACCAATCAACACAGCTTGTCTTCTAACATTATTAAAATTTCCATTAATAATTTGATTTTTGTTATCTGATCCTACAGTTAATTGATCACTAGTGTGATTAAATTGCGAAGTATAATTATAACCTAACACAAACCCCATGTAAACACCGTCGACGTATGGATTTTCAAACACATTGCTATTTGAAGCTCCTGAAGAGTATACACCAAATGTAAAGTTGTTAAGGATAACATCTCTGAATATGTTATTTTGTGTTAGCACAGCATTTTTGGAATTTAATGCAATACCTGTAGATACAGTATTGAATACAGGATAACTAGGCCCACCGATTAATTTGATATCTTCAAACAAACTATCACTAGTTGAATTCAATTCCAACGCGGTGTTATCGCCAGTAGTAACTTGAATTGTTAAACCTTTTAAGTGAATATGTCTAGCATGGTTGGACGATGTAGGCACACCTTCTTGATTTAACGCTCCTTGAGCCGCAGGATCGTTATTGGTTGTATTGAATCCAAATGTTGATATATCTGTTACAGTTTGTATAGCTGCACCAGTTAATGCCAATTCTAAAGATATTCCTGTTCCAGCACCTATTGGACTTGTTCCTGTGTTTGTTAACGAAATGGCGCCTGTTCCGGTAATAACAGTTGATGCCACGGCTTGATTTGTACTAACTAAAAATGTATTAGATGTAATTGAAGCTAAAATGTAAGTGTTTGCAGGCACACCAGTTCCCGACAACAGTTGTCCTGCTACAACTGATCCAGAAATTGTTGCAGATACAGTTAGTAAACCATTAGAAATACCAGCTACAATAGATCCAGTAAATGTAGATGATAAAATTATACCAGTACCTATAATAGTTCCACTTGCTGTCGGAGTGTTGTAGGTATGGGTGGGACAGGCAATTTGCCATGTACTTCCAGAACCTAATCCATCAATATTTTGTACAATATATGTATTGGGAAATATTCCAGGTCCAAACAAAATTTGTCCTGGTTCAATGGTTCCTAAATCCAAAGCACCAACATGTAATGTTATTCCAGAAATATAACTGTTAGCCAATGATATGCTAGTTGCTACAGCATTGCCTCCTGGTATATACGCATTACCTATAGCTGATGATCCTGCCAAATTTGTAGTAACATTTGTTACATCAAAGAATGTAATAATAGGATAATTGTCTTGTGTAGTTAGGCCAGTGAAAGTGACTGTAGGGTTATATTTGATAATTGTTTTATCTGAACCAGCACCGACAATAGTAGTATAACTAGGAATATAAAGTGTGCGATTAGTATTGTAAATACCAGGAGGGATAGTTAACACTACACGTCTAGCTACCGCATCATGTGTTGATTGACCATAATTATCAACATCGCTGGCCTTTGTGCTGTTTCTATACAATTCATTTATGGTATGTTGCAAACTGTTTGTAGCATCCACATCAGGTTGTATATTAGAAGTAATGACAACACCAAAGTCATTGGTGTTTACATTGTCGTCGAGACGCTTTTGTATTGATCGTTGTACAACTTGTCCAGAAATAGTACTAGTTTGAATAGTAGAATCATCAACTTTGTATGTGTAAAAAATAGAGTTAATTAACCCTGCTTGGCTAGATAAATCATTAGTTGTCAGTATTTTGGTATTGCCAACGGCTGGTGCGCCTTCACCGACAGAGCCGTTACCAATGTATAATTCCTGGGTATCTATTGCCCAAGCCATTTCGCCGGATGCTAACTGTGGTAGCCCTGTACCTTGATTCGCTTGTCCGCGACGTATTTGAATTCTTGAAATTTGATAAACGGCCATCGAAAGATCCTCTTATCGTATATTTATGACTTGTTGGAGACAAAAAAGCCCTAGATAAACTAGGGCTTATATTTGAGTTAATAATATTAGGGTTTGCTATCGCCAAATGTCATTGATGTAGCTGGCCACACAACTGAATGTGCAATATTAACTGATGTTGGAGTGTCTGAACCGTATGTATTAACCGGACTCAAACGTTGAACAACTTTAGTTAATTCAGCGGCAACTGTAGTCGGGCTAACAATTCCTTCGTCAAAACGCACGTCTAGTACTACAGAAATAATATTCTTGCTACCACTAGTACTAGTAAAATAAGCTAATGGATTAATCTCTTTTACAATGGCTTCAATAACGCCATCTACTTTAGCATCGCTGCCGTAGCTGTCTTGGGCAGTTAAATCTACAGCTGAATCTGAGCTGTTAATAACATAGATATTGTACAAAGAACAATTTGGGGTATAAAGTGTTCCTGCTTTGGTGTTTGAGCCGTTAACTCTTTCGAATGGGGTAATTAGTGACATCGTCAATCTCCGTTTGTTTTATTTATCAAGTTAGAGCGTAGTATTGCTCGACCCTATCCCACCACTTGCCTTCCCAGTAGCTGAAATCTTGGGGTTTTAGAATAAACTCTTGATATACGGGCACATCAATCATTTCCAATTTTTCGTTCATCTTAGGGCTAACGCACATTAGGACCACGCCCTTGTGTATGTTAGTTCCATGTACTTCATTATGGGCCAGTGCATAAGCTGTTAGCTGTAGATAATAATCTTCAATCCACTCTTCTTTCTTGGGCTTGTTAGTTTGTTTGTAGTCAATAATGGATTCATCGTTTAAATGTAAACCGCAACCGTCAGTTGTCCCTGCATATAATCCTGGATAATATAACGGAACTTCTACCCCCCAGATTTCGTTTACATTACATAAGCCCTGTGATATAACAACTTGAGCCATAGCATGACTTTGTTTACTATAAGGATTAGTTCCTGGAGGTTGTATAGCACCTGTTTTAACATAGTCCTCTAAGAACTTGTGCATACGTGTACCACGTCCTGCAGCTTCAGTTACAATTTCTTGTGCTTTAACTTCGCCCACTCGACGTTTCCAAGCCATTAAGGCTTCCATCTTTTCTTTGGGTTTTGTTTTGTCAAGAATGGTAGTAACGCTAGGAACTTTACTGCCATCTGGTGTTGCATATAAACGCTTGCCTTCTACACTTTCTCTACTTATAGGTGTGTAGTTAAATCTTTCTTTGAGTAGGGTCATAGGACAATTATATAGTCTTAGATCCTAAAGGTCAATTATTTCATTGCTCGTTTTGTAGCGTTCATCGCGGCTTTGTCGATTAACTCAGGTTTTGGTTCGCCTTGCTCAGGTTTTGGTTCCTGCTCATCTGTAGAAACAACTACACCGTGGCCGTCAAAACGACTGACTAATTTTTTTAGAACAGGATCTGAATCCCAACGTGCGGCAAAGCGATCGTAGTCGATATCTGGACTACCATATTCCTTACCTAGTTGATTGATTGCATCCCACGTTAGTGGAGCCTGAATATGCTTGTTATTAGCATCGGCTTGTAAAGCCCTTAGTGTTAAAACTAAGGGGTCTACACTTTCACGGATTGTTTGAATTACTTTTTTTTTGAAGCTAATAACATGCCTAGTCGACGACTATAGTCGACGCTTTCACGTTTTTCTCTGCCTGCGGCTTCTGGAGCTGGGCCAGCTGCCATGTCTTCTGGAGCACCCATCTCTGGAGCACCCATCTCTGGAGCACCCATCTCGCCTTCTGCACCGCCCATAGCTGGCTCAGCACCCATTGTTGGTGCTTCACCGCCTGATACTAATGCTAGACCAGTTTGTAGACCTTGACGACTTGATTCTAATGCTGTGTAAACAGATTCTAGTGCTGGCTTAACTGCCTGTTCATATTTAGAAGCAACATCGCTTCCTAGTGTTTCTCTTATAGAGTCCATTAATTCTAAAAGCTGTTCAGCTTTTAATGTAGCTGTATCTTCTAGCCAACCAGTAACTTGGTCAACCATATCTTTAGTAGCCATAATTACTTTGGCTTTTTCTTCTTCGCCTTCTGCGAGATATACAATGTGGCGTGCCACACTTTCTTTTAGATCATATCTTGTTGTTAATTCTGCTTTTAGTTCTTGTTGATCTGTTTCGCCTAATTCGATACGTTCAATAGCTGAATCGATCCAGCTTTCAGGAACGCTATGATCCATAGCCTTTTTACGAATGCTAGCAAAATAAATTTCTTTACCTTTAGTTTCACCATACTGTTTTTTCATATTGGCCTTCATATCTGATTTGTCAAACTTTTTCTTCAATGTTTTCTCTTTGGCCTTGTCTTCAGGTTGCATTTCACGTTCCATAATTTCCTGATTTACGCAATCTAGCATAGCACGAGTTTTTTGATAATCTGTGTTCTTTTGCATACCTTCGTAGCTTTCGCTAACTTCAAACTGGCTAATTTTTGTACGTAGTTTATTACGTGCATCCTCTAGCTGTTCCGTGGTAAATTGCTCTAAGTTCAATTTATATCCGAACTTCTTTGCTAGGCTTTCGTTTAATGCCTTAGCTGTTACTTGTTTTGAAATTTCTCTAATTTGCATGGTGGTATCCCTAAGCTTCTATTGTATGTATTTATACGAAACTCCACTTAAACATCGTGGAAATCTTGTCCTTGAAATAGTCGGCACGTTCTTGACTGTACTCTATTCTATTCAATAAAACCAGATATTTTTCGTAATCTTTGGCTTTTTTGATGTTGTGTTTGTATATCTGATTGTCGCTGTAGCTAGCCCAATATTTGTTGTCTAAATGCTTAATTTCAAAGAACTTATTCAAATTTACTTTGCTATAGGCTTTTGCCGCCATTAGAGCTGTAGTTTTAAGATAAAATTCTTCTATAATTACACGACTGTTTTTATTGTAGATAACCCAATTGCCTATATCATTACGTTTGATATTAAACTCTTTGTAAGATATGCTACCGTCGGGCAACACGCTTATAGGTAGTGACTTGTTTAATTCTTCTTCAAACTGACTAGCCAGCTCTTTTACAGCTTTGGGTTTTGATTTATTTTGTTTTTTCATTTGCAACTACCATAGGATCTTTCATTCCTATTTTAGTTATCAAACTTTTACGAATCATGGCCTGGACTCTGAATTGATCGTGTTCGCTAAGTTGACTTATTCTAACAGGATTTTTAAGTTTTTTTAATAACTCAGATTCCTCATTAGTGGTCCAAATTTCAAAACTTGAAATTAATTCATTAACTTTCATTTTATTCCTGCTATTGTAAGCCATTTATAAAGTTCATCTGACTCTTTAAGTTTCTTTTCACTGATAGTACTAACAGATCCTGTACTAGGTCCACGGTTAGCACGTTCGTAACCCTTATCGACTACTTGATCAATATAGTTATCACTAGCATCTCCGCCGACATCATGATCGCCTTGACTAACTAGATCTTGGTGTGTTTCATCAATTTCGTCAAGAAACTTTTTAGTCATATGATGTGCATGATATTCTATATCTCCAGGATGTACGCCGTGTTTGTGTAAGAAATGTATGGCTTTTTGAAACACAGCATCTTCATCTCCTGCTTCATCACTATATGGGCTGTGTTCGCTGTGTAACCAATCATGATAATGTTTATTCTCCGGATCATCTCCTTGAGATTCAGATGCATTAAGATCTTTAACATTAGCACCCACTGTTACTTTAGGCACTTCTCCTGCGCCAGCATCTGCTACAGCTTTTGTATCAACAGCCACAGCTCCGTCTGGAGTTGGTTTAGCCATTGTGTCTGGTACAGTAGTACTAATGTTAGTTGAAGTGTCAGTATATGTTACTGTCTTTTTTCCAGGATCAACTGCTGTTACTTTGGCGTCTTCGCGAAATGTTATGTCTTTAATTTTCATTGTGTTCTCCGAGGCTTAATTCAGCACTCTCTAATTTGTTAATATATTTACGCAATTTTTCAATCTGTCCCCTAGCTCTAAGCAACTTGAAAGCTAGGTTTTCAACGCTTTGCTCGCCGTTTGCTTCTAGTCCTGCTTTACGCAATCTTTTTAAGTCATCCATAGCTTGTTTACATTTATCCAGATCTCCGCTACGTATAGCACTATTAATCTGCCCTGAATAATTACGTGCTTTGGCTTTGATATCTTTGACTGGAACTGTGGGCTCTTCGTGCTTAGGTTCTGTAATCCACTTATTATCCAATACGCTGTAGATACCTGCGCTATGGTGTACTTGGCTTACAGGTTGTACATATAGTTCTACTGGTATGCCTTTAATCTTTAAATCGTAAGTATTATTGTATTGTATTTTTTGTGCTGTAAATAATTCGTTGCTGTTAACTACAAGATGTAAATCTATATCACTATACTCGCTATAATTATAGCCAGCACTTGAACCGCTAAGTGTTACATCTTTAAGTTTAAGATTAGGTATTTCAAGAAACTCAATAAAGTTCTTGGCTATTTTTAATAATTGATGGCGCACTTCTGTACGCATAGAGTTGTCTTCCCAAATAGCCGGGTTCAGCTCATGATGATGAGGATTTGGATCGATTAATTCTGCTAAGTTCATTCAGTATTTAACTGAATTAGATGCCTAGGAACTTTAATATGTGTGGAAGATTCATAGTGTTTATCCAGCCTGCTCCTACAGCAAATGCCATTGCAGCTAATGAATACTTGACCCATTTGTCTTTTACTGATTGTAGTTCTTTGATTTTGCCAGCTAGTTCGTCGTGCTGTTTAGTAGATTCTTCGCTCATGGCTCTGAGCTTGTCTGCTAGCAAATCGCGTGTGTTATCCAAACAGTCGTGCATGTCCTTGACATCCGATTTGAGGTCGTCAATCTTTTCTTCAATCTGATGTACTTTGGTTTCAACTACTGCCACTCGCTCAGGTAGCGTGGCCAATTGTGAAACTGCTTCGGTTGTCTTTGTCGCTGTGCGGGCCATCTAGGCTCTCCATTAAAAGTTTAAGTTCTGCCCTGATATGAGCATGTGCCTAACAAATGTATAAGTGCCTAGTTAATGATTGTTTGCCTACAACTTTATTTACTATAAAGCAGTCAGTAATAATACTATGTTTTATTTAGCGAAGAATGTTATGTTCTTGCCTGGGTCAGCTGTGTTGAAAACTGCGTATTTTTGATCCATCAGTTCGTCCAAGCCGTCAATGTAGGGCACTAGATGAAAGTCATCTTTTAGAAACGCTACAGGATCGCCCTCACGCTCATACAGCAAGTCTCTGTCTGTGGTAAAGTCAAAGCGCCATACACGTATAGGCTCTTCGGTATCAAATCCAACCAAACTGCCCTTTAACTCTACTACTACTGGACTTTGTGTAAATGTCACGTTGGCTCTAATGCCCAGGGTCTGTAGTACAGTTTGAAAGTTCTGTTCCTTCCAACGTAGTGTTTCCTTACCTGGGTCGGCTCTAGTTTGTCCAGTGTGGGTTATATCCACCAATGTGTATAACTTGTAGTTCATACATTACTTAACCAACTTGCGAGTAATATCTATAACATCTTGAACTGTTTTAATGTGTTCGTGGCTGTCTTCTGGATATACTATTTTGAAACCATCTTCCAAAGCAATAAGTATTTCCAGTGCATCTAAACTTTCTACACCTAGATCATCTTTGAGTAATTTGTCAACGGTAACAGCTTCAAGTTTTAACCGTAACTCATCTGCTATTATAGCAATAACTTGTTGTGTAATATCTTTCATGTTTTTCTAAAATTCATTAATTGAGTGTCATCGTGGTCCGTGGGATGAAAATCTTTACGGAAAAAATGTAACACTTTGATCCATGTTTCTCTAATTACACCCTTGGGGGCAAATAACATCTGCCAAGCATCTATAGCTGTTTGAAGTTTCCATAGCTGTTTATCAGCATGTAACAACTGAACTGTTGTTTTACCAACACTCCACACATACAGCATTATAGCAAATATCAATGCCAGTTGTCTACGGATCGTTTTGCCATTTATAGTTCGATATACATCCATGGTAACTGATTTATGTTCCACTTCCTCAATACTGTGCCATCTCCATATATTTTCAAAGTGCGGATCCATTCGTTTTAAGAATGATCGATTTTGTAATGAATGAGCCCCAGTCAACGCAGTGATGTGTTCACAAGCCACAGTGATAGCTAACTGTGATCGTGGACTAAATGTTTTCTTTATCCATTCAAATCTACGGTCACTTGCGTGGGCCATATCACCAGCAGGAAATCCTTGGTTGTCTAACCACTTGTTGTATTGTTCATGGGCGTAGGTATGCCATATTTCTTGTTTGACAAACTCAGCGACTTCAGCCTTTAATACCGGATCAGTGACATTCTCTCTATGTTGTTTTACAGTAGATATAAAGAATCGTTCAGCTGAAGGAAACACAATGCTTTGTGCATTTAAGAAATGTGTTTTGAACGGACTGTTGTCACACCAATAGCGTGGAAGGTCTTGACTCCAGTCGAGTCTTAGTTGATAGCTTTCGAACATACGATATTTATCGTAGCTTATGCTCCAGAATAGCCACCGTGATAGGGATTGTACAAGAACTTGTTAGGTGCTCCTAACAATGCTGTGCTGTTTGACCAAGCATTAGTACTAGTAGTAGGATTATATACTTGACTGGACTTGGCCTGTGCTGTGACCCATGCTCGAACTTGTGCTGGTGTAGCTGTGGGGTTAGCCTGTAAGTACAGGGCAATTACTCCAGTTACATTTGGAGTTGCCATACTGGTTCCAGCAATCTTACAAGCCTTATAAGTTGTACTTTGACTTTGTGTACCAAATACATAATTAAATGGACTAAAACTACTCGCATTACTTGTGCTTGATGTGATATCAGTGCCTGGACTGATAACGTCACATCCTGGGCCACGTTCACTGTAGTAGGCCAGCTGTTCTAAGTAACTAGTTCCACTACGAACGGTAGCACTGTCTGCGGCACTTACACGAACTGTACCGCCTGGGCTTCCGCCACGGTGATAGTAAATTGGTGTATTAGCTGGAGCAATGGCACCACTGAATGGTAGTGTGTAATAGTTGTTGTAGTCTGGGCCGCCTGATACATCAATCTTATGTCCATAGTTACCAGCGGCTGTTACATAGATAATACCAGCGGCTTGACCTTGTGCTATACGTGTTTCAGTTGCGCCATCGATAACACAATGCTCGGGACCTACCATACCTTTGCTAGGTACATAGGCTGTATAGCTTGGATAATTGGTTGTAGTGCCTTCATAGACAATTTTATTAATAACTTTTTGATTGGTACGATTTGGATTTTCACTGTAGTACCAAACATAACCCCAACTCATATTAACAATAGTTGGACGATGATTACCTTGAGCAATCTTACGTAAATGCCATAGACGCAATAAATCAAATGCTGTATATGGATCAAAGCTCTTAGCTGGACCGCTAGTTGTATTATCAAAAATGCGTAGGCTATAGATGTTAGCACCTTTAGCTGCACCATAGGTCTTACCTGCAGCTATGCCAGCCACGTGAGTTCCGTGTTCTGCTTCACCGTAGATACTGTAATCATAAAAGCCTGCGGGCATTGTTCCTGCTACTCCGGCGCCTGCATACCAATCAAAACCAGTTTGTAGTCTACCGTCGAATTCTGGATGTCCTGACTGTACACCATCGTCCATGATAACAATATCAACACCTGTACCATCTCGGGCGGCAGAATAAGTTGTACCTACTGTACTTTCAGCAGTGTTCAATGTAGCACGGCGTAGGCCCCAGTTGACATTGTACAAGTCTGGGTTCGTAGCACGACGAGCAAAGTTGCCAGCTGTGTTGTTGTAAGCACGTAGAGTTTCTACTACATCGTGTAGACGAATAACATTGTCTGGTAATTTATAATGTATAGCATCAACACGAGAATCCGTGGCTAATTTAGCCGCTTCCTCATCGGTTAGCATATAATGGTAAGTTAGTTCGTTCAACGGAACTAGGTCAGCTACGGGAGTGCCGTTAGCTACTAGTTCAGCATGTAGACTGTCAATATCTGCTTCGCTCTTAGCGACAATGACATATTCTCTCATTATTTTCTACCTAATCCAGCTTTTGTTCTTAATGCCAATTGTTCGGCTGTTGGAGTTGTAGTGGCTAATTTATGAAGAGCCGCAGGTACATAAGCGCCGCCTGGCATACTTAATTTAGTTCTAAAAGATAACTTGCTAGCATGTGCTGTATCTAAAAGAGTTTTACCATTAGCTCTTAATAATGCTACTCTACTAGGAGTCATTGTTTGTGGATGTGCCATAATATTTCCTTGATCTGTTTTTATTGTTATGCTGCATTGCCAACACTTAGTCCTGGAAGGAATCCCCAACCTAAGTCATCTAGATAGTTCAAATACCATCCATCAGTATTGTATCCAAAACCAAATTGATATAGCATTTCGGTCAATGCTTGTAGGATGTCAGCTGTGCCTTGGTTTGTACCGCTGCTGTTTAAATCAGAAAAAGTTGTACCTGGATATTGGTTACCCGATGGATAGTTATAGCCATCTTCTTCTGTACCTAATTGTGCGTCTGCTCCGTAGTCGTTGCCATTTTCTACTGTGTCGTTGGCAATGCCAAACACAAATGATACAGGTCCATAATACTCTGCGTTCAAGTTATAAACGCCAGTAGCCAACGATGGAAATGGACGACCTAGATAGTAGACTTCTGCTACTTTTTGTATAGCACGAACTAGATAACCATAAAAACTATCTGCTTCATTGTATCTTGCTAGTTGTAATAAAGGTTGTGGGCCACTAGAATATGTGTAAGTTCCCACATAATACCAAGCAAAACTTATTGTGTTGCTGGTGTAGGCGCTGATTACATGCTCTCCGTAGAATCCACTAGTGTCTATGTTGTAGGCTTCATCAAATATAAAAAATTTACTTTCACCTGGGACAATAGTTTCTAGTTCGCTAATAGGATTAGCCAACGTAATAGTAACTGTGGTACCATCACCTACTATACTGGTAATAGGATATTGATCATCTATTGGATTACCAATATCTCCATACAAGTTAAAATCTACTAATAGACTATAAAATTTTAAATTACGTGTACCAAACAAACTGCTTGGACTAGCTTTTTGTGTGTTAACAGCAACTTCTCTTGCGTTAGTTTGATTGTATAAATTACCTGCGTATTGTGACATGATTATTCCTTAATTATTAGTAGCTGTACAAGTAGTTAGGAAATATTCCAAAACTATCTTGGCATCGAGTGATATAAAACGAATCACCCCCTGGAGGCAAGTCACCACTAGTGCTTATATCGTTTGCTTGTAAAACTTGGGCTATGGCTGCGAAGAAATTTATAGGAACGATAGTTGTTTCGGTTGTAGAATCATCACAATAACATTCAAAATCCTGCGCTACACCTGTATAAAGTGTTCCGTTGCCGCCAGGGCTGCTTTCTCCCAATGGTAATATTGGTTCAGCATCATCCGCAATGGCAAACATAAAACAGTCATAGCCAAGATCGGCACTCATAAAACCGCCGGCGCCGTCGTCATGCGTGTTAGTGGAAGCAAAAACTACAGACCATGTACCGTCATTATTGTTAGTAACTGATGTAGCATACGTGTAGTTGCCATTAATACCATTATTATAATGACTTGTATCGTTAATACCTAAAAAATCACCAACATTAAATGGTTGTGCAGCTGATGTTATAACTGCTGTGGCAAACCCTGCGCTAGGTGTGCTGTGTGTAATACTAACAATATCAAAATTATCTGTAAAGTTTGTTGGTTTTAATCCATACCATCCATACTCTGAATAAGCATTACTTTGGCTTATTTGATTCATTGGACTTGAACTAGAGTTCTGTGGAGTACCGACATAAAACAATTCTGCTCCGCCAGTTTGATTTGAAAAAATTCCTGGTGTAGCGCCTTGTTGAATAGCACGAACAATTTGATAGTATAAGCTATTATTTTCAGCGTAGTTTGCGGCTAGTCCAATATCTGGATCCATCCATACTGTGTACCATGCTAGTTTACGTGTACCAAAATTACTAGAACCTTCTGTTCTGCGGTAATTAAGGGCGGTTGGGCTAACTAGTTCGCCGTATGCGCCGTTTTGATAAATTTGATCACCTGAATATTTTGGCATTATTATCTCCTAAATGCGTTTCAAGTATTTATATGTTTCAGTCAACAAAAAAGGATCCTAAGATCCTTTAGTGTTTAATCTGTTACTGATTAAGAGTTGTAAAACGCTTTCAAGTTTGGATCTGGGTTGATAGGTGAATTTTCAACATATTCAAACTTGGTATAGTACTCTTGGAATGAAGCATCTGTTGTCCAGCCATAGTCGCCAGCTTGAGCTGGATTTTCAGCTAACCCGCCTAACAAGAAAACTTCGGTTACAGTAGCACTGTCACCCAATACCTCTTGAATAGCATCTTGTAGTGTAGTAGCTTTAGGATTGTGGCCGTTTCCTGGATTGTTTTCTTCAATAGCAAGATTATTACCGTTGTTGAAAGTGTCTTCAAATACACCAACTGTGATACGACCGTGATTATAACCCACGTGTGGTGCGCCAATGATAGCAACTTCAGCACGAGTTTGAATAGTGTCAATCAATGTGTTTAATGTTGTCATTACGATGTCTGGTGAATTAGATTCAGCACTGAAACGAATTTCTCCGATGTTGAACCATACTACTTTGCGTGAGCCAAAACGGCTGAATGGTACTTGTTGTGTGCGGTAATTGGCCGCTACACTTGTTCCGATTAATGATGGCATAATGTTCTCCTGTTTATGCTGTTTATACTTTATTTAGTCGGGCCAACAAAAAAGGATCCTCGGATCCTTTTTGTTTGAACTCGATAACCTATTAAGGTGTAACTACCCCGTTGGTGAATAGTTCGTTTTCGTATGAACTTTGACCTTGGTAAGCATAGTTAGCACCAATCGTAGCTGGTGTAGCTGTTGGGTCAACATAGTTAATAGCACGGTTCCAATCAAGAAACTCTAAACCATACATTACAACAAGATCTACGTCAATAGTTGTAGCACCATTTAAACTAGCAGTAACTGACTCTCCAATTGTACGAGCAAGACTATTTGCGTAAGCATAGCTATCATTGTGGTTTGGATCGCTGATGTTACCATCATTCATTGTATCAGCATAAACACCGATAACAAATGCGCTGCCGTTTGGACTACCAATAATTACTACTTCTGCTTGTGCTTGTACACCGCGAACTGCCTTGCTAAAATTGCTGTTTGGTAGTTCAGAATATGGTGCGAAAAAATTGCTATCACTTGCGTGTATTTTCAAGAATTGAATCTGACGTGTGGCCAAACGTGTTGTTGGTGCAACACGTAGATAATTAGCTACTACTTCTGGGTTATGTGCGACTTGGTCGCCTGAATATTTTGCCATTTTACTCTCCTAATGGGTTTAATCACACTCTGTGATCGTTGTATAGTATTTATACCAGCCAACAAAAAAGGGCTCAAAGAGCCCCAGTTTGCTTCCCATCCCGAACAGGAAATTTACTGATTAATACTCATGTCCTGGTTTTACCAATGCTGTACCAATTGGGAATGTTGGTTCAACTGTAACACTGCTGTCACCAGTAGCGTCACGTACAGCCTGTTGGATTGTACGAGCATTCATGTTTTGCATACTTGCGTGTTGTTCATCAGCATTATAACTGCCTGCTGTATCGATATATATGCCTACGATAAATGCGGCTTTCTGGTTAGTACCAGCTGATCCAGAATAAGTAGGCTGTCCAACAAAACAAACTTCAGCTGCCAATTGGATGCCACTGATTGCTTTGTACATTGCGCTGTTTGACTTGAAGATTTGGCTTTCTGGAACTACTACGTTACCTGAAGCATCGTTGATTGCGTAAGTTTCACCAGTTCCGCCTGTGTTATTTGTATCAGCAACACTAACATATCCTTCTGTTGTGTCTGTATCTACTGATAAATTTTCAACAGCTAAAAAAGCAATTTGACGTGTGCCAAAGTTGCTGAATGGGCTCATCGCACGACGATAGTTCGCCGCTACGCTTGATGCTGTTGTGCCGGTATCGCCCGGTTGTCCGATTAAATTACCTGAATATTGTGCCATAATATTTCTCCTCTATATGGTATAACCCACACTCTGTGGGCTGTATATAATTATTTAGCTCAAATGTAAAAAAGCACCTGCTATAGGTGCTAGTTTGGATTCTATTCTTTACTTTCCTGTATGCGTTTAATCCCACGTTTGAACTTGGAGGGATCGGCACCTTTGATACTGTTGATAAAACGGCGTTCTAGCTCGGCGGCGGTTTCCACATCATAATTCTCACGAATCATGTCTAGTAAGTTAATAGCACTTTGGATAATGTTGCTACCACGACTTTCAATTACCAAGTCTGGATCACGAGCTAGGCCAATGTCACTAATTTCTTGTAGAATACTACGGGTGCTTTTTCGCATTGTGTTTCTCTTTAGTATATTTATTTGATTGTACACTGGATTGTAAAGAATATCAAACGACTTGAAAAATATCATGGTTTATACTAATATGCTAAATACTCAGTAGAAACACTGAGTAACTACTTAACACACACTTAACAAGGAGACACAAAATGTCAAAACTATTACAAGGACTCAAAAAGTTCTTTAAACAAAGCCAAATGACAGGTTTAGAAGCTTATATCGTCAGTCACAACCCACAAAACGCCGCAGACGTAGATCGTTTGTCAAACGAATACACACAGAAATTTGTATGGGGCCGTGGACTATGAAAACTATCCAACAATTTTTCGTTGATTTTTACGAAATCATCAAGGCTGTACAAACTGCCCGCGCTGAAGCTGTGCTCAAAGGACAACATTGGATATGATTAGAACGCTTGAACAATTTGAAGCCAAATACGGACAACAGATTGCTGTAGTAGCCATTGTTGCTATTGTTACCTATTTGATCATAGCACAATGAATACATGGCAACCAATGACCGACGAAGATGTCGAATGGGTAAACAACCCAACTAAAATGCCCACTAAGGCATAATTGTGCGCCGCAAGGCACACTAAATACACACAGATAGAGGAGGTTGTATGACAACAAAGTTTTCACACGTCAAAGGTTCTGAAGTGGAGTTTAAAGGTGGCGGGTTACGCGACTTTTTCTTATACAAGGATCTTGGGGTAGCAGATGCTACCAACGGGCGTGTTCTAGCACACATCACCAAGGCCAACTTACCCCCAGAAAACTCAGGCGGCACAGGTTGGCACATTCACGTAGCTGAGTTCCAAATCGTTTATATGTTAAAAGGTTGGGCCAAGTTCATGTATGAAGACAAAATACACCTAGTTGAAGCAGGCGATTGCGTACAGCAACGTCCGGGTATTGTACACTATTTGTACGACTACAGTCCAGACATGGAATACTTAGAAGTTATCATGCCCGCAGACTATGGCACTGAGCCAGCTGAAGGGCCCTGTGAAATACCACCGCCAAGTGCTTGGGAATAATCAATGACACTAGTTTACATTCATGGTGCCAGTGCCACAAGTGAAAGTTTCAACTTTCTTAGAAGTAAACTGGGCAAGGGCATAGACATCAACT
>Ga0208741_10000246_pt1 | contig 28653 bp, 23 predicted proteins | sample CryBogCBE03Jun09_FD_184576 | JGI IMG/M metagenome (GOLD analysis project Ga0208741, IMG submission 184576) | Freshwater microbial communities from Crystal Bog, Wisconsin, USA - CBE03Jun09 (SPAdes) | ecosystem: Environmental > Aquatic > Freshwater > Lake | place: Crystal Bog, Wisconsin, USA...
GTTAATCCTAATCCACGAGAGAGCCCTAGCTATCTCAAGGAAAATATATTGCCTATACAAGCAAGTGGTCATCTTAAGTTTATCGATGTGGAAACGACTGCAATAACCAATGACTTGTTAGCAGCTGCGCCTTCTTCCATTATAGAAAATCTTTCTTTTCGCTTTGCCAATGGGCATACCAGGGCGATGATGTTACCACAGATTAAATACAAAGGCCGGACGATTGTTTTTGCTGCTGATTTGTTGCCAACAGTTGGACATATTCCTTTGATTTATGTGATGAGTTACGATATGTTTCCTTTGGTGACGCTGGAGGAACGTAAGAGTTTTTTTAAGGAGGCGGCAGATAATAACTATGTGCTTTTTCTGCAACATGATGCCGTCAATGAATGTTGCACCCTTCAGCACACGGAAAAGGGAATACGCTTGAAAGACATTTTTAAAATTGGAGACATTTAAGAAGGATAGTTTGATGTCCACCCTTAGGAGACGTGTTTGTTGAGCCACTTTTTATTATTTAGGGAAATTAATAAAACGTAATTCCTACTAATTTGGTAGGATATTTATATTTGCATTCTAAAAAATATTATTATGAGTTTACGTCTCGGTGACATAGCACCTAATTTTCAAGCCAAGACATCTATTGGCGATATTGATTTCTATGAGTATCTCGGTTCTGGTTGGGGTATTTTATTTTCGCACCCTGCAGATTATACCCCAGTATGTACGACCGAACTTGGTAAAACAGCGTTACTTCAAGAAGAGTTTGCTAAGCGTAATGTGAAGGTATTGGCATTAAGTGTTGATAGTCTAGAAAAACACACTGGCTGGATAAATGATATCAACGAAACACAGCACGTAACGGTAGGCTTTCCAATCATTGCAGACGAGGACAGGACTGTTGCTAATTTGTATGATATGATTCATCCAAATGCGTCTGAAACTTTCACTGTCAGATCTTTGTTTATCATCGGCCCCGACAAAAAAGTCAAGTTGTTTATTACTTATCCTGCCTCTACAGGTAGAAATTTCAATGAGATCTTGCGTGTGGTAGACAGCCTTCAGTTAACGGCAAACTATAGTGTTGCAACACCTGCCAACTGGGAAGCCGGCGAAGATGTGATTGTGGTTCCTGCCATTAAAACAGAAGATGCAATTGTAAAGTTTCCTAAAGGAGTTAAAGTTGTGAAACCCTATTTGCGTTATACGCCACAACCTAATCTGGATTAATAGTTTCTGGGTTTTCTGTTATTTGAAACCCCTGTATAAAAAAGAAATTTATGCAGGGGTTTTCTTAATTGAAATATCTAATAAATATTAAATTGCAATGTGACGCAAATGGCTAGTATTAATCAGGGTTATTTTAAATACTTTACTATTTCATCACTATCAGGTTCTACTTTACTAGGAAAATAAGCCAACAATTTGCCGTTTTCATCTAGTAAGAACTTATTAAAGTTCCATCCAATTGTAGCATCCAAAACGCCATTTTGTTCTTTGCTTGTCAACCACTTATAAATCGGGGCAGTGTCATCACCTTTTACACTTATTTTACTCGCCATAGGGAAGGTAACACCAAATCGGGCCTTGCAGAATTGTACTATATCATTATCAGTGCCTGGTTCTTGCTCACCAAAGTTGTTTGCAGGAAAGCCTACTATTACCAATTTGGTTTTGTTGGCTTCATACAATTTCTCTAGGCCAGCATATTGTCGGGTGTATCCACATTGGGATGCAACATTTACAACCAAAATTTTCTTGCCTTTAAATTTCGAAAAGTCTATTGTGCCGCCATCAATACTTTTTACTTTAAACTGATGGATAGATGAGATAGGTAAAAAAGTAAATGCACTTAAAACAGCAATTGCCGCAGAGGAAAGAATGTATTTCATTATATTTATTTTTATTTCAACAAAGTTGCGGATAATAAGTTGATGAGTACTTTCTAGATTGAGAAAAATACACTAATTACATTTGTTGTATTATCCCCACAAAGGATATCTTGTATTTAATTGATATTTTATTCAAACGAAGAAATAAATTGCTGGCACTACTTTTTTTTCTCTTTTTTTGATTGATTGTTATAAAGACAATAAAGTAAATTAAAATGAACGTGCCTCTCTTTTGGAACGTATTTGGCAAAGAGATACCTAATGGCTTTAACAAAATTGCCACCAATCAGATTAAAATATTGCGTTTTTAATCATAATTTGAATAATTACTGTTTCTTTACAACCGAAGAAATTCAATCTTCATAACTAATTATGCTTGAAACGATACTAGCTTTTAAATTGCACGAACTACTTCAACCACAATTTTACATAGACAATGGGGGTCTTTGGCTATTGTTAATCATCATCTTTGCTGAGACAGGATTGTTTGTCGGCTTCTTCTTTCCGGGAGATTCTTTGCTTTTTGTAGCAGGTATTTTTAGCGATAAATTGGCGGCTTATCTGTTTGATACTGGAAACAGTTTCCTCAATCTCTTACTTATTATCGCACTTACTGCTATCGCGGGTATCTTGGGAAATACAACAGGTTATTTGTTTGGCAAACGTATTGGTACTTCTATGTTTAATTGGAATGACAATATTCTGTTCAAAAAGAAATACCTGCACCAAGCACATGACTTTTATGAAAAGCATGGGGGAGGGGCAGTTGTTTTTGCTCGTTTTGTGCCTATTGTCAGAACATCTGCACCCATAATTGCTGGCATTGTTGAAATGGACAAAAAGAAGTTTGCTTTCTTTAATATAGTAGGTTCTATCGCATGGGTAAGCAGTATGCTTGCAGGAGGTCATTATCTAGATAAGTTCTTTATGGAGCATTACAACTTCGATATCAAGAAACATCTGGAAGTTATTGTCTTGGGCATTGTCTTTATCACTACTGCACCGGTAATACTGAAGCTAGTCTTTGGAAAAACAAAATCATCCCCCATTAAATAGTGTATGGATAAAAAGCAGCCAGGGATATTCTCCCTGACAGTAATAGTTGGTGCACTCGGTTTTTTTGTTGATGTGTACGATTTGCTGTTATTTGGTATTGTACGTAAGCCAAGTCTGAAAGCTTTAGGGTTGTCTCCTCAGGAAATTTTATCGCAAGGCGAATTTATCATCAGTATACAGATGATAGGGCTTGTTGTTGGCGGTATTCTGTGGGGTATACTTGGGGATAAAAAGGGTAGATTGAGTGTATTGTTCGGTTCGATACTCATTTATTCATTAGCTAACATTGCGAACGGAATGGTTACAAATGTTACACAATATACCATCATGCGATTTATTGCAGGGATAGGTTTGGCAGGTGAGCTAGGTGCAAGTATTACGTTGGTAAGTGAAATGTTGCCCAAAGAAAAACGAGGTATTGCGGCATCTATCATAGCAAGTGTGGGCGTATTTGGTGCAGTGACAGCCTTTTTTGTATATAAAATATTTGGAGACTGGCGCTTATGTTTTTATATCGGTGGGGGAATGGGATTGCTTTTGTTATTGTTGCGGGTAAGCATCTTTGAAAGTGGACTGTATGATGAAGTGAAGAAACAAAATGTAGAAAGGGGCAACCTGATGATGATAATCAATAACAAAGAAAGGCTGCTCAGGTATATGAAAGGGGTGTTTATTGGATTGCCCGTATGGTACGTGATAGGTATCCTGATTACTTTCTCTGATGAATTTGGAAAACACTTTGGCATCAATAACATAGATCCAGGCAAGGCAATAATGTATCAGTATATTGCAATTGGCGTGGGCGATATGACGGCAGGATTACTAAGTAATTATCTAAAAAGCCGCAAAAAGGCATTGTTTACATTTTATGGTATCTGCACCTTCTTTATTATCTTATTTTTTATCCAGCATGGTGGAAGTGCGGATACCATGTATCTGTTAATTGCTTGTTTAGGTTTTGGTTCTGGCATATCGGTTCTTTACATAACGATGAGTGCCGAACAATTTGGTACCAATCTGCGCGCAACTACCGCAATATCAATTCCAAATGTAGTCAGGGGCTTTCTCCCTCTGATGATTCTGTTATTTAAGGGGATTCGTTATCTTACCAATGACAACTATTTGCTAAGTGCCGAGATTGTTGGCCTAATTGTGATGTTGATGGCAGTTGTTTCTGCTTATTATACCAAAGAAACCTTTGGGTTGGATATGAATTTTGTAGAGGAATAAAATACAGATTGCTTATTATTGCTTCTATTGACAAGATATTAATTTATTCACCTACTTTGCTTTATGAAAAAAACAAACAAATCAATTTTTACGCTCGCCATAGTCGTAGCCGCTTTGGGTTATTTTGTTGATATATACGATTTACTTCTTTTTGGAATCATCCGGAAGCCTAGTCTTTTGTCTCTCGGACTAACACCAGAACAAGTATTAACAGAAGGCGAGAAGATAATCAGCATTCAAATGGTTGGGTTGCTGATTGGTGGGTTTGTATGGGGTATAATGGGCGATAAGAGAGGAAGATTGAGTGTGTTGTTTGGTTCAATCATCTTATACTCTCTTGCAAATATTGCTAATGGAATGGTTACGGATGTTAATCAGTATGCTTGGTGCCGGTTCATTGCTGGTATTGGGTTGGCAGGTGAATTGGGCGCAGGTATTACTCTGGTTAGTGAATTGGTTCCCAAAGAAAAGCGGGGCATTGCAACCTCTTTAGTTGCTGGAGTAGGACTTACCGGTGCTGTGTTTGCTTATTTTATGAAACAAACCATTCACGATTGGCGTTGGTGTTATTATATAGGCGGCGGTATGGGTTTCTTACTGTTATTACTAAGGGTCTCTGTTTTTGAAAGTGGCTTGTACACCTCTGTAAAAGAAAGTGATGTATCTAAAGGAAACATATTCATGTTGTTTAACAACTGGGAAAGATTTACTTGTTACATTAAATGTATTGCCATCGGATTGCCAAACTGGTTTGTGATAGGTGTATTGATAAGTTTCTCCGATAAGTTTGCTGCTGTGCTAGGAGTGAAAGAAGCAGTTGATCCAGGAAAGTCAATCATGATTGCTTATGTAGGTATTTCGGTTGGCGATGTGTTGATAGGCTTTATTAGTCAGTGGTTAAAAAGCAGAAAGAAAGCATTGTATATTTTTTATGGACTTACCATTCTCTTTGTAATGTTATTTCTGCATCAAACAACAGCTACAGCAAACAGTATCTATTGGATATGTCTGGGGCTAGGGTTCGCTACTGGCTTCTGGGCCATTTTTGTAACAATGGGAGCTGAACAGTTTGGAACAAACCTTCGTGCAACCGCTGCTACCACTATTCCCAACATAGTTAGAGGCACTTTGCCATTGATTATTATTCTGTTTAAATATTTGCGGGAGGTTACAGACTTTATTACAGGAGCTGCAATCACAGGAACAGTTTGTATTGCCCTTGGATTAACTGCTGTATATTTTAGTAAAGAAACTTTTGGGAAGGATTTAGATTTTATTGAGCTGTAACAATTGTTTTACAAGCTGAATTGGTTTATAAACTAAGTTTATCAGCCTCTATTTAACGTTAATTATTAATAATTAACGTTAAATAGAGAGTATTAAAAGATAACAGTTTCCAACAAGTCGTTGTTTTTAACTTATTTGAATTGAAAAATACAGATAAAAGAGATATAGGAAGATGATAAAAGAAATTAAGCCTGAGAATATGCCCAAAAAACCTAAAGTACTCATTATCAGGTTTTCTTCGATAGGTGATATTGTATTATGTAGTCCGGTTATTCGTTGTGTGAAGCAACAAATTCCAGATGTTACGGTGCATTTCTTAACTCGTTTATCTTTTAAAGCAGTTACCGAAGCAAATCCTTACGTAGATAAGTTTTTTTATTTTGAACATCATCTTGATAAACTGATTAGTCAACTGGTAGAAGAGCAATATGATTTTGTAATTGATCTTCATAAGAACTTTCGTACCAATAAGATAAAACTTGCATTAAATTGTACAGCATTTACGTATAAAAAAGAATCTGCGGCTAAGTTTTTCCTTACAAAGTTTCACATTAACTTTATGAGCGGAAGGCATATTACCGATAGAAGCTTAGATACAGTTGCACCTTTGGGTGTAAAGAATGACGGAAAAGGTCTAGATTACTTTCTTCCAAAGCAGTTGAAGGTTTCTTTGGATGATTTGCCCGCTCAACATCGCTTTGGTTATATTGCTATTGTTATTGGAGCCTCTTATTATACCAAAAAATTGCCTGTAATAAGGCTACAAAAACTTTGCGAATTAATAGAATATCCAATTGTACTGATTGGAGGGAAGGAGGATGCAAAAGAAGCAATTGCAATTGCTAAGGTAGACCCTTATAAGGTTTATGATGCCTGTGGAAAGTTTAGTTTGCATGAATCGGCATGGTTAGTAAAGCAGGCTAAACTGGTAATATCTCATGATACTGGACTTCAGTATGTGGCAAGTGCTTTCAATAAGAAAATATTGGCAATATGGGGTGGAACTTCCCCAAAATTGGATGTAGAACCTTATTATCCTTCCAGCAATTCAATGCTTTTGCATCAAAACTTTGTTGTTCCAGGGCTACTTTGTCAACCATGCAGTAATTACGGAAGTAATAAATGTCCTAAAGGGCATTTTAAATGTATGAAGAAGCAAGACTTGAATAAAATTGCAGAAGCCGCGATGGAGATTGTAAAGTAAACTGAGCGGGTTGTGAATAAGGGAGATGCAGGAGCAGACTATCTCATTATTTGAAACTTACCACTTTCTTCTATATTGCCGGTAGCATCTTTTAATTGGTAGATATAAATCCCTCTGTATAAGTTTTCTACTGGAATCGTAATCTTATTCCCATTAACTACTTGGTTAAATACTTTTTTACCCAAAAAGTTGTAAATCTGTAATGTGTAGCTTTCTGATATATTTCTGAATTCGAAGTTGATATATGAAGAAGCAGGGTTTGGGTAAAAGCGATATACTTTGATTGGGCCATCATAATTTATGGGCAATCCATTAGCAGCTACTCTAGAGCCGATACAGAAAGACAATAATAAAATGATTAAGTATATTTTTTTCATCAGAAACAATATCTATTGCGAAAATAGGGATACATTTCGATATAAAACAAACTTTAAGTAAAAAATTAGCATTTCCCATTTATTTAAGGGATATTAATGGAGAGGCAGATTGCGAATTCGCCTACTTTTAAGTCCCCCTTTGCACAATTACTTCTTTCCCCCTATTTTTGCGTCATGAATACAACAGGAATAATGCATCATTATTATCATGTGATACCAAACGGGTAAGCAATGGGTGTTTGTGTTGTGCAAAATATTATTCAGGCTTACTAATTCAACTAGTAAGCCTGTTTTATTATATTACATGTAAGAATTAACTGGCACAATAAATAGATTAAATGAAAGCAACGAAGGAAGCGATTAGCAACAAATACGATAATGGAGGGAAGTTAAAGCTTGCTATCCAGAAAAGTGGCAGATTGAATGACGATAGCATGAAACTGCTAAAGGAATGTGGTATAGACATCAGCAATGGCGTGAATAAGCTGAAAGCGGATGCTAATAATTTCCCATTAGAAGTGTTCTTTTTAAGGGATGATGATATTCCGCAATATGTAGAGGATGGTGTGGCAGACATTGGATTTGTTGGAGAGAACGTTGTTTATGAAAAGAAGAAAAAAGTAATACAGGTAGAGAAGCTTGGCTTTGGTAAATGTAGATTGAGTATAGCTGTTGGCAGAAATGAAGAATATACAGATGCTCAATTTCTACAAGGAAAAAAGATTGCAACGTCATACCCTGTTATTGTGCAGGACTTTCTGGACAGGAATGGAATTAAAGCGGATATTCACGAGATTAGTGGTAGTGTAGAGATCGCACCAGGCATTGGTTTGGCAGAAGCAATTTGCGATTTGGTGAGTAGTGGCTCTACTTTGTTTATGAATGGATTAAAAGAAGTAGAAGTAATACTAAAATCTGAGGCAACGTTAATCAAGAATAAGAATTTAGGAGAAGCACAGCAGCAGTTGCTGGATAAGTTGATCTTTAGGGTTCAATCTGTAAAGAAGGCAAAACACAATAAATATGTATTATTGAATGCCCCTAACGATAATCTGGAAAAGATAATTGCATTATTGCCCGGTATGAAGAGTCCTACGGTTTTACCACTAGCAACTGCTGGTTGGAGCAGCGTCCATACCGTAATAAAAGAAAGTGATTTCTGGGATATAATAGAACAACTGAAGGAACTAGGTGCACAAGGAATTTTAGTTGTGCCTATTGAGAAGATGATTATATAAAACAGTTATGAGTTATGGGTTATGTGTGAAGATTCGCCACAATTATAATTCATAACTCATAACTCATAACTTGGGTTTATGCTTGAAACAATAGATTTACGAAGCTTGTCGACTCCACCTGTTGGTGGTTGGAACATTACACGTCCAACTTTTGACAATACTATCTTGCAACAAAAGGTAAAAGGTATACTGGAGGATGTGAAACTTCAAGGTGATGCTGCTATTGCAAGATACACTGCTCAATTTGATGGTGTTTCCTTGACTACTATTGCTGTATCGCAAGAGGAAATTGAAGAAGCAAGTTCTTTACTTACAGAAGACTTAAAACAAGCAATACAAACTGCTGCAAATAATATCAGGGTATTTCATCAGAAGCAAATAACTAAGCCAGAAGTGGTTGAAACAATGCCCGGTGTGCAATGTTGGCGGAAGTCTGTAGGAATAGAGAAGGTAGGTTTATATATTCCCGGCGGAACTGCACCCTTGTTTTCAACAATATTGATGTTGGGTATTCCTGCACAACTAGCAGGATGCAAAGAGATTGTGCTGTGTTCGCCTCCAAATAAAGAAGGTAAGTTGCACCCGGCTATTTTATATGCTGCTTCTGTTGCCGGTATCACCAAAGTATTTAAGGTTGGTGGCGTACAAGCCATTGCTGCTTTAGCTTATGGCACCCATACAATTCCTAAGACAAATAAAGTATTTGGTCCCGGTAATCAATATGTTACTTGTGCCAAACAATTAATTCAGCAAGAAGGAATTGCGATAGATATGCCTGCTGGTCCTAGCGAAGTATGTGTATTGGCAGATGAAACTGCAAATGCAGCTTATGTTGCTGCCGATTTATTGAGTCAGGCAGAACATGGAGTTGATAGTCAGGTGATTCTTGTTACTTGTGAAGAAGGGGTGATAGAAGCAGTAGTGGAAGAAATCAATAGACAGGTTGCCGTTCTGCCTAGAAAAGAAATTGCATTGAAGGCACTAGAGAACAGTAAGGCAATTATTGTTAAAAATACGAAGCTTGCTATTGATTTTGTAAATGAATATGCTGCCGAACACCTTATTATCAGTTGTCAGTATGCCTCAGAAATAGGAGAGAAGATAGTAAATGCCGGATCAATATTCTTGGGAAACTATTCTCCCGAGAGTGTAGGTGATTATGCCAGCGGTACCAATCATACTTTGCCAACCAATGGTTTCGCAAGGGCATATAGCGGTGTCAGTGTTGATAGCTTTGTAAAGAAGATAACCTTTCAGCACCTTACCAAACAAGGATTAACTAATATAGGTAGTGCCGTAATAGAAATGGCCACGGCAGAAGGGCTGGATGCACATGCAAACGCTGTGAAAGTGAGACTTGGCTAAATATTGTTGTTCTACAGTCAAAAAAGGCTGCTCCAACTGGAGCAGCCTTTTTAGGTTAATAGTGATAAATTAAACAGTTTTCTTTCCAAGCTTGGCACTGAAGATGCCAATATGCAATGCGGAGAATACAAAGGAGATAATCAATAAAGTTTTATCAGCATTCCAACCAATGGTCGCTTGCTCCCATAAACCTACTATAGCTAAGAGTACTGCCAATGCAAGGCCAGATACATTCATCACTGCAACTCCTTTTCTATGTGTCTTCCCTTCGCCAAGTACACTGTTCTTTATGCCATAATACGCATAAACATCCAAGCCAATCAACATCCATACTACCAAACGGATCCAGGTATCTGGAGGAAGGAATACCATCATAAACAAACAGGTGATTACACCTAAGATGGGAACCAATGGAACAAGCGGTGTAACAAAGGCTCTAGGGGCTTCTGGCATTTTTTTACGCATTACGATTACACCTATACAAACTAGTATGAATGCAAACAAAGTTCCTATACTCGTCATTTCTCCAACAACCCTGGCGGGTACAAATGCAGCAAACAAACTCACGAATAACATAAACAAAAGGTTGTTTTTGGCAGGAGTCCTGAACTTAGGATGAACAATTGAGAATACTTTTGGAATTAAACCATCCTTACTCATACTGAAAAATACACGACTTTGTCCCATCAGCATCACCATAATAACAGATGAATACCCACCAAGGATGGCAACTATGATAGCACGGTTCAACCATGGATAATCTGGTATCCAAACGCCGGCACCGTTTTGTTTTCCCATGTGTTCAATCGCTACAGCTACTGGTGCAATTCCGTCTTGTCCTTTGAATGCAGTGTAGCTGGTTACGCCAGTCATTACGTGTGCAAACAAGATATATAGAACTGTACAAATCGCCAATGAACCTAATATACCCCAAGGCATATCTTTCTTAGGATTCTTCGCTTCCTGTGCAGCCGTACTTACTGCATCAAAACCAATGTAGGCAAAGAACACAATGGCGGCTGCTCTTACTATTCCACTGAAACCAAATTCGCCAAAGGTTCCTGTATTGTCAGGAATGTAAGGTGTATAGTTTGATGTGTTTATATATTTCCATCCAAGGAAGATGAATATTAGCACCACTGTTACTTTAAGACATACAATTACGGCATTTACCGAAGCACTTTCTTTGGTTCCTTTGATAAGTAATAAACTCATCAGGATAACAATGAATACTGCTGGTAAATTAACGACTCCGCCGTCCCAAGGGCCTGTCACCATCCATGACGGCAGGGTGATATCGAACCCATGTAGAAACTTTACTAGGTATCTGCTCCAACTTATGCTCACGGTGGCAGCACCTACTGCATATTCCAACACTAAATCCCAGCCTATTATCCATGCAATGAACTCACCCATGGTTGCATAGCTGTAGGTGTAGGCACTTCCTGCAACGGGAATCATACTTGCAAACTCAGCGTAGCACAAACCTGCAAATCCACAACCAAATGCCGCAATTACAAATGAAATAGTGATAGCAGGGCCTGCCTGATTTGCCGCTGCACCCCCTGTAATGGAAAATAACCCTGCACCGATTATCGCACCAATCCCCAATGCAATCAATGAGCCCTTGCCCAATGTCTTTTTCAACCCTTCATTGGTGTTCTCTGCTTCTGCAAGCAAGCCAGCCAGTGGTTTCTTCACGAATAAACTCATAATTAAATAGTTAAATTACTTTTGAATTAAATATAATAGGCAAGCAAAATAAACATTTATCCCATTACTATTACATTTCATTTAAAATTTGCAGTAATATTGGTATATATATTTTAAACTAAAGTTTGGAAATTTAATTTTTTGTCAATGAAGTCTAATAAGCTTACCCGAAATATCCTTATCGCAATGGTTCTTGGCATCGCTACTGGCTATGCAGTACACGAATTAGCCCCTCCTGATTTTATTTCGGGTTTTTCTGGTAATATAAAACTCTTAGGAACCATTTTTATTCGTCTCGTAAAGACAATTATTGCTCCTTTAGTATTCACGACCCTTGTTGTAGGTATTGCTAAGTTAGGAAACCTCAAAGCAGTAGGCAGAGTGGGTGGCAAAGCGATGTTATGGTTCATCACAGCGTCCCTTACTAGTTTGTTGATAGGGATGTTATTGGTAAATATCCTCCATCCCGGTACATATATCGACCTTTCTCAGGCAGATACAAACGGTGTGAAGGAGTTAATGGGCAAAACTTCCGCTTTTTCTTTCTCCAATTTCATAGAACACGTAGTTCCTTCCAGCGCCATTGGCGCAATGGCCGACAATGAGATATTGCAAATCGTGGTTTTCTCCATTTTCTTTGGCGTTGCTGCTGCTTCCATGGGCGATTATGCAAAACCCGTCATCAAAACCCTCGATGTCTTTGCTCATATCATCTTAAAGGTCGTGAACTACATCATGAATTTCGCTCCTTATGGCGTTTTCGGTACGTTGGCAGCCGTTGTGGCACAAAAGGGGATGGGTATCTTCAAGTTCTACTTTATTTATTTCTCTTATTTTGTTTTTGGCATCCTTTGTTTGTGGTTAGTGTTGTTGTTGGTTGGGTATTTAATCTTAGGAAAAAGATTATTTACCTTGATGAAACACATTGGCAACCCACTTTTGATTGCTTTTAGCACCACCAGCAGCGAAGCCGTCTTCCCTAAGCTCACCGAAGAACTAGAACGTTTTGGTTGCAGAGCCGACATCGTTTCTTTCATCCTCCCCTTAGGTTATTCCTTCAATTTGGATGGTAGTATGATGTACATGACTTTCGCGAGTCTCGCCATTGCACAGGCTTATGGCATACACCTCGACATAGGTACCCAGATGACTATGTTATTGGTGCTGATGCTGACTAGTAAAGGTATTGCGGGCGTACCAAGAGCCTCCTTAATCATTGTTTTAGCCACTTGTGCTATGTTTAAGATACCGCCAGAAGGCGTTGCGCTCATTCTTCCTATCGATCACTTCTGCGATATGATGCGTACCGGCACGAACGTGTTGGGTAATGCCCTTGCAACGAGTGTTGTCAGCAAATGGGAAGGTGCTTTGGAGGATTAGCTTGTTTGCAGGGTTGCTTTGTATTTTGACTAGTGCTTAAAAAACATCCTTCGGAAGACTTGTGTTTGCTGTGGATTTGCCAGGAATTTACTTGGATTGCAATTGATTTGTCTTAAATTGAATTTGATTTGTCTTGGATTGAATTTGATTAGTCTTAAATTGAATTTGATTAGTCTTGGATTGAATTTGATTAGTCTTAAATTGAATTTGATTTGTCTTAGATTGAGTTTGATTTGTCTTAGATTGAATTTGATTAGTCTTAAATTGAGTTTGATTAGTCTTAGATTGCATTTGATTTGTCTTAAATGCTGTATTACACGTCTTAAATTGAATATTACACGTTTTTGAAACAAGCTGTAAGTTTTTAGGAAGAAAAGTTGGTAATGTCCACTAAAGTGTGTAAATGATTTAGAGAATTAATAATTCCTATTCAAACGATAGCGCCGTTATATTTTATTGACCAATGGGTGCATTCTTAGCTTATTTACATACAATCTATATATTTGAGGTCACTTAAACAACCTTGTGGTATGCGAAAACAACTCTTTCTTTTTCTTTTATTATTACTAACAGGCGCTTGTGCCATTGCCCAAGATAATTTTACCCCAGTTGGAGATTGGCTGCACACCAACCTGCATGAAATAGGTGGACGAGGCGTTATAATAGTTTGGAAAGATGGAAAAGTAGTGTATAGTCATGCGGAGAACAAACTAAGCAGAAGCGAAAAGTTAACCCTCAAGTGGATTGCCAACAGAAAGGGAGATGAAGCGCAAGATGAAATAGCCGACTTTGCACCAAACACACAAAAGCCCATTGCCAGTTGCAGTAAATGGTTGTCTGCCGCCGTTATTATGACCTTTGTACAAGAAGGGAAAATCAGTCTGGACGACACTATTGGCAAATACTTACCCGTTATGACATTGCACAAAAAGGGGAAGATAAAGATAAAGGACTGTTTGAGTCACCTGACAGGCATTAATGCCCCACCGGTAATATTGACTTTGGAAGAACCAAAAGAATCGCTCACCCAAGACGAGACGATGGAAAAGATTGCCAAGATGCCGCAAGAAGGCGAACCCGGGAAATCGTTTCATTATAGTAGTGTAGGGTTAGAGATAGCTGCGGCAATAGTAGAAAAGGTAGGTAGACAGCGGTTTGAACTGTTGTTTCAGCAGCGTATTGCAAAGCCTTGTGGAATGAAACACACTTCTTTTGGAGGCGAACTAGTGGTGTCTCCCGCAGGTGGTGCCTGGAGTACACCCGAAGACTATTTGCAGTTTCTGAGTATGATATTGAATGATGGAAAGTATAATGGGAAACAAGTTCTTACCAAAGAATCTGTAGTTGCCATGCAACAAAACTACTCTAAAGGCGCTAAGCTAGATTTTATACCTGATGAAGCTAGGGAATGGGGTTATGGCTTTGGGGAGTGGGTGCTAGAGGAAGGCAATGAAAGAGCCAACTCATTAAGCAGTCCTGGTTTGTTTGGCACTTTTCCTTGGGTTGACAACCAGCGTAAGTATGCGGCCATCTTGTTTACTACCAATGTAAATTTCACAGGAAGGCACAACCGATACATGTCTTTAAAATCATTGGTGGATGAGGCGGTAGGGAAGTAGATAAATTTATATGGGAGGATGTATCCTCGGCTTATTATCCTGTTTTTAGTAAGTTAATGTTGAGGCTTGTTGTAAAGAATGATGCACTAATTGGTATAAACAAGGGTTCTTGTCAATAGATAAATATTTAGCTTTATAATATTATCGGTGTTGAATGTATGTACACTAACATTACTTTGAGTTATTATTAAGCCATTACTTTTAAAACTCCTCTACATTCGTCTCCGCACCTTTAAGGCGGTTGTTCTACTGTTATGGCTTACAAAAACTTAGAAGACTGTTTATTGGATCTAGAAAAGAACAATCACCTTGTTCGCATAAAAGAAGAAGTAGATCCATATCTGGAAATGGCTGCGATACACCTCAGGGTCTATGAAGCAAAGGGGCCCGCAATATTGTTTGAGAATGTAAAAAGATCGCCTTTCAGTAACTATAAAGGCACTCCTTTCCGTGCCGCATCCAACATTTTCGGTACACTTGAAAGAAGTAAATTCATCTTTCGGGATACTTTCGGATTAGTCCAACGCATGATTGAACTAAAGGGTAATCCCATGGAAGCATTAAAGCATCCCTTCAAGAATATTCAAGCTGGGTTGGCAGCGCTAAATGCCTTACCACTAAAGAATCCTTCATCAAAACCGGTTTTATACGAAGAAATAAATATTACCGATTTACCCCTCATTCATCATTGGCCAATGGATGGAGGTGCATTTGTTACGCTGCCTCAGGTTTATACAGAGGATGTAGATAAACCGGGCATTATGCAAGCTAATTTGGGGATGTATCGGGTTCAATTAACGGGTAATGACTATGAGCTGAACAAGGAAATTGGGTTGCATTATCAGTTGCACCGCGGTATTGGCATTCACCAGACGAAGGCAAATAAAAAAGGATTACCACTAAGGGTTAGCTGCTTTGTAGGTGGGCCACCTGCACATTCTTTGGCAGCGGTAATGCCTTTGCCAGAAGGAATAAGTGAGATGACTTTTGCTGGTGCATTGGGAGGAAGGCGTTTTAGGTACGCTTACCAAGATGGATTTGCCATTAGTACTGACGCTGATTTTGTTATAACAGGAGAAGTTTATCCTAATGAAAATAAGCCAGAAGGACCCTTTGGTGATCATCTTGGTTATTACTCTTTACAACATCCTTTTCCGTTGATGCGGGTACATAAAGTATATGCAAAGAAGAATGCCATCTGGCCTTTTACCGTTGTAGGAAGACCTCCACAAGAAGACACCAGCTTTGGAGAACTGATACATGAATTGGCAGGTGGTGCTATTTCGCAAGAGATTCCAGGCGTTAAGGAAGTTCATGCTGTAGATGCTGCAGGCGTTCATCCATTGTTGTTGGCAATAGGCAGCGAACGTTATACGCCTTATATGCCTACCAAACAACCTGCAGAACTGCTCACCATTGCCAATCATATATTGGGAACTGGGCAGCTAAGCTTGGCAAAATTCTTATTTATTACAGCTGATGATACCAACCAATTGACCACCCACAACGTACGTACTTATCTGGAGTATGTATTTGAAAGGATGGATCTTACCCGGGACATTCATTTTCATACCAAGACCACCATCGACACCCTTGATTACAGCGGCACTGGATTGAACACAGGAAGTAAAGTTGTTTTTGCTGCCTTTGGCGATAAGAAAAGGGAGTTGAGTAAGGAAGTGCCGTCTGAGTTTAAAGACCTACAACAGTTTGAAAACCCACAATTGGTAATGCCGGGTGTGATTGCTTTGCAGACTAAACCCTTCACTACTTATGAGGCTGCCCAGCAGGAGATGAAAGTATTCAATAACCAAATTATTGATAGAAAAGGAAATTTAGAAGGTGTGGTGCAAGTAATTATTTGTGATGATAGTAGTTTTATTGCAGAGAAGCTAAATAATTACTTATGGGCTACTTACACCCGTTGCAATCCATCGCATGATATCTATGGGATTGATTCATTCATCACTTTTAAGCATTGGGGATGTAATGGTCCAATGGTAATTGATGCCCGAATGAAACCCCACAATGCGCCACCAGTAGAAAAAGTGCCTGAAATAGAACGCAGGGTTGATAGGCTATTTGATAAGGGAGGAAGTTTGTATGGGGTATTGAAATAGGAAAACCAACACATAGTAACAGATAGATTTATAGCATACCTATGCATTTTAAGTACTCATGTTACTATGTGTTAATTGTCCTTATTTCTTCACTTCAGTTGTATATAATATCTCGCCTTTATCATTGATGTATTGAAGCAACAAAGACTTTGCTGTAAGGGAAGCAGCCACAAAACCATAGTCTTGTACGGCAAACTTAGAGAAGTCGGCACTTGATACTCCTGTAGCTTCTGCACCAGAACCAGAGATTACTTGTACAAAATGATAGCCTGCAGGTTGATCAAATTCTAGATGATGCTCATGACCACAGATATAAGCATCTACTTTATACTTCTCGAACAATGGTCCGAAAGAATATAGCATATCGCCTGTTTTATCTTTCCGTCCACCAGCACTAAACAAAGGGTGATGCCCAACCACAAACTTCCAAGTGGCAGTGCTTTTTTGCAAACCTGCTTCCAACCACTTCTTTTGTGCGGCAGTATCCACTCCTTTTACGTGTTCACCATAATCCTCACTTCCATAGTAATCAGATTGAAAGGGGCTGGTATCTATAATAAAGAATTCGGCGGAAGTACCATCCTTTAATTTCTTGATTATGCTATAATAGCGGGCAGGCATGTGCCATCTTGCACTAATCTTACTGTACGCAACTTCTGCATCAGGATTCGTTTTATAGTCATGATTTCCCAAAGCCACATACCAATCATCAAACAAAGGATGTTGGCTGTATACATCCTCAAAAGACGATTTCCAGCTAGGATCAAACTCACTCGCAACACCACTAGGATAAAAATTATCGCCTACTATCAGGTTGAAAGTAGCTTTGGTGCAGATAGTAGCATTACTCATTTGTTCGGCAACTTTACGTTGATGCGGTTCGCCATGCCTTCCCCAGTCACCCATTATCAGGAAGTTCATCGACTTAGAAACTGTTTTGATGCCGTTTATCTGGCAAGCAGGTGCATCCAAAGGAGCCTCCTTCTCTTGCGCTTTAGTAAACAAAAAACTAAAAGTAAGAACTGAGAAAATAAATACATATTTCATAACCTCTATTTTGGAAGCGAAGATTAGGAAAATAATGATATTACAGAAGACCTTTTTTGATTAAAAATAAGCTTGCGCTTTTAGCTAAGAAATTTATAATACTGTTGTTATTAGAAACGGCTATTATCCTCAAACAAACTGGCTTGAAGGAATTACAAAAAAGATTCGAAACAATAGCTATATTTTATAAAAACAGATTGCCTGGTAGAGAAAACTACCAGGCAATCTAAATGTAAGAACATAACAATAAGCTATTTAATTTATCTTGATACTGATGTGCTTAACAACCTCGTTGCTTTGATTGATGTTAGTATTTTGAGCTACAAAAGTCATATCATAGGTTTTGCCAGCTACAAAAGTAGAATCCACTAGTAAGCTATATGACAAATACCCCCCTGTAACAGGATACAATTGAGTGCCTCTTGACAAGGTATTGGTGCCTTCTTTTACATAAGCATAGGGGAAATCATGCCTTACTCTTCCTAATTGAACAGGTGTAGTAATTAGCCATGCTTCCATTGGCAATATATTAGTGAGAGAACCTGGACTAACATAAGGAGTCAATGTTATTGGATAGGCAGAGCGTACAGAAACAAAGCTAGAATTAACAACTGCATAACTGCTGATACCAGTTTGTACATAATTTGAACTGTAGTAACTGTATCCATAATCACCTATATTCCATGTGGTGGTAAATGGATAAAACAAGCTGTCAATGGAATAATGCGAAAAATCGCGGTTATGAAACATATTTACCTGAAACCAACCAGTTGTGTTGAAATTGGGAAGCGTATCCAATGTTATGTTTGGTGGAGTAGTATAGGCTGGAAAGAAGAGGGGGGTTTTAGAACCATCATCAAGTGTATTAGTTAGAGTGAGGTTTTGTATTTGCCATTGACGTTGCGGGGCTTTTGCGTGTTGTTGAGTGGTAGCTTGGAAAGCAATGTATATAGCACTATCAGGGTCAAGAAAATCGGTAATATCTATCTTGCCAGAGGCAACAAAGGAACCACTTTTATAAGAGCCATTTATAGCGGGGAGCTTACACCTGCTTGTTATGTCTATCCAATTTGCGTTACGGATACCTGTTGAATCAAAAGAAGGTATGTATTTACATATCTTCACCAATAGTGTGTCGCCGACATTACTAGCCTTATCATTTTTATATTTTGCCGTATCCGGTCGGGCATTCACTAAAGCTACTTGAAATTGCAAGGTATCGTGTCCAGCTTGAAACGTACGATTCTTGAACTGATAGTTATACCCTGGTTTGCCACTATAAAATAGAATATTATCCGCCTTGTTATGAATAGTAAACACAATAGAATCTCCCATGCTAAATGCTGTTTTGTTGACGCTGATATCAAAATTACCCAAAGAAGGAGCATCAGGTATTTTTTTACAAGAAAGCAATAAAGAAGACAGCAGAAGTATTGAAACTAAATTTATTTTGAAGTTGTTCATCATTTCAGAATTAAGAAATTGTTGAATAAATAAATGAAAATTGAAACAAATTACCAACCATAGTTTTGGGTTAAATTGGGATTTAACAACAACTCTTGCGCTGGAATTGGAAACAGTATATACTTCTGAGGATTAGATAGAAATTGTTGAATAGCAGGATTAAAAGCACCTGAAGGGACTAACCCGCTAGGAATAATACCATAGGAGTTGACACTATTTAAAGCTTTAGTCAATTGTGCAGTATAAACGGACAATCCCCAACGCTTCAGGTCATTTCTTCTGCTTCCCTCAAAACAAAGTTCTCGGCTACGCTCGGCTATAATACTATCTAGTGTTACCGCAGAGACATCAACTGGTGAACCGATGGCATTGGGAGAAAACCCATAGGCTCTACGTTTTACCTGATTGTACCATTCCACACCATTACTGGTACCGCCATTTACTTGCAAATCTGCTTCGGCAGCCATCAACAAAACGTCAGCATAACGAATAATTGGAAAATTGCAAGCTGTGAAAGAAGGGTTGTGTGTGTTTGCGGATTCATACTCTCTGCGCCACTTTGCAACTGCATGGTCATAAACAGATACAACAGCCCCACCACCAGCTAATGAGATACTAGTGATAGCCCCAGACGGATCATTTACGAAATTAACTGTTGTAGGCAAATTTGAAAGCCCAATTAGATACAGGGAATTGCTTCCCCAAGAAAATGCTGATTTTGTAAAATTATATTTGGTTGTGTTTAAGGAGGCCGGGGCAGTAAAATAATAACCAGAGCCTCCGTTTAAAACTGATACTGAGTCGATAAACCCAGTAGCCGGATTTACAAAAACATTAGAATTAAATCCACCCGAACCATAGTAGGTTGTATCGTATCTGTAAACCCATTTGCCAGCTATTTTCGAGCTATCTAAAGGAATTTTCGAAGTATAATATGCTTGAGTCAACTTAAATTTAATACCCCAACCTTTTAGTTGTTGACTATTTGAATCAAGTACATAATTAGCCAAAGCCCAATCTTTTCTTTGGTCTCCTGCCCCAAATTGATAATAAAAACTGGGGTAAGGATGATAATAAGCATTGCATTTGGAAGTTGTTGAAGGGCAAGGAATACCCAAATTGACTCCAAGTAATTGTGTTACCGTATAAGAACTATTGGTAGATGACCCAGAAGCATTTGCACCATTTGATAAAAACGCTGCATCCCACATAGCTTCACCTTTGTTATTATCTACGGTATTATTTGCCATATTATTTATAAAAATGCGGGCATAAGCAGGTGTAGGATTGGTAGTAGCTATAGGTGTAGCATACAAACCATGCACCCCACTATTGATTACTTTTTGAGACCAATACAAGGATTTTTGATAATAAGGTTTGCCACCATTAATTGGATATCCAGCCGCTGACATACACACACGAGCTAATATCCCCTCAACCGCAGTTTGTGTGACGACAGTAGTTGTTCGAGCTTGAGTAAATGTTTGTACCATAGTATCTGCAGCTGTCATGTCTTTTATGATAGAATCATAAATCTGTTTGCTAGGAGTTTCTGGTATAGCCAAGTTTGTACCCATCGTTGAAGCGGGATAAGTCCTGTAGGGAACATCTCCATAATTATTTACCAACAGATAATAATAATAAGCTCTTAGAAAAAGAAGTTGCCCTTTTATATTTCTTCTTAAAGTAGAATCCATTGCAGGTTGATTTATTACATATAAAGCAGTATTTGCCCTTTCTACGCCAAACCACAAGTCTTTCCACAAGTTGAGATAGGAAGCATCTGATGCAGAAGATCTTAATGATTCAACGAGCGCAAGACTAGATGTTCCATTGATATTGTTTGCGTATGCTTCATCGTTGCCGGCAGCAAATAAACCCCATTGCCCCCATCCATACATTTCGCTTGCTTCCAATACATTATAGGTACCCGCCAATTCACTTATCAATAAATCAGCGCTTGCATTGCTAGTGGATTGCCCTGGGAATGTATAGCCTATGTCCTTCTTACAAGAAGATAATAACAAAGCAAACAAAACGATTATAGTTATATTCTTTTTCATATTCATTCATCATAAAAATTAACCAATTAAAATGCTATTACTGCTCCTAAAGTGAAAGTTCTTGTTCTGGGATAGGCAGTATAGTCTTCGCCAGGAACCAAAGCTGCTGAACCCGAACTAGGTTGAACGAATGAGTAGCCCGAACCCGCCAAACCTTGAGAAGTAGTGACCGAACCAAATGGTGTTGATGCCGAGTTTACCACCCGCGCAGTTGATACCTCAGGGTCGAGACCAGAATATTTAGTAAATGTCAGTATATTCTGAGCTGCAAAAAATACTCTTGCCGAACTTAACCTAGCCTTACTTACAAGTTTAGAAGGCAAATTGTAAGAGAGATTTATTGTTTTTAGTCTTAGATAAGAAGCATCTTCCAGATACCTGCTGGACACCCTAGTAATACCATCTAAATCGTTGCCATTTGTTAACCCATTAACTCTAGGAATATCGTTAGTTGGGTTGTTTGGAGTCCAATGGTTAGCAAATTCCGCAAACTGGTTAGAATTTCCGTAGTAGTTACCATTGTTATCAAAAACAGTCTTGTTTGCATTCAGCACTTGCTGACCATAAGACCATTGAAAAAAGATATTTAAAGACCAATTCTTATAAATAAAATTGTTTGTTAAACCACCTTGATGAATGGGATAAGGGTTTCCAATGATGGTTCTATCTCTCGAATCAATTACACCGTCTCCATTGATATCTGCATATTTTGGATCACCCGGTTGAACTGGTTTAGCGGCATTCGATGATGTGTAGGCAGAGATGCCTGGTTTCAATACATAAGTACCATTTGCCAATTCATTAAAATCAGAATATTGATAGACTCCTGCCCACTTATACCCATAAAAAAGCGCGACTGGATATCCTTCCTTTGCTACCCAAGCAGGTTCATTTGCATACAAGTTCCATGTTGAAAACTTGGAATTACTGGTTCCATACCAATTCAAAATTTTATTCTTGTTAAAGGCTATATTGAAAGAAGTTGTCCATTGGAAGTTTGCTTTACTGATATTGGTTGTAGTAAGTGTAAATTCAAAACCTCTGTTTTGAATTACACCAGCATTCTGAAATTGATTGACATTTCCTACATTGTAACCAGTTGAAAAAGGTTGTCCAATGGAAAACAAGCTGTTAGTAGTTCTTTTGTTGTAATAGTCCATATCAATCAGTATCTTATCGTTAAAGAAACTAAGTGATGTTCCTATATTCAATTGTGCGGTAGTTTCCCAAGTAAGGTTAGGATTTCCAATAAAATAAGGAACTGTACCCGGTATATATCCATTTGTGATATTGTTGTAATAGTAACCTGATGGATAACTATTGTAAGGATAACCCAAAGGATAACCAGTTGACAATTGTCCAGACGCCAGTTGATAAGCAGAGGAGAAATCCCCAACACGGTTGTTTCCTACGGTTCCATAACTGACTCTCAACTTTCCATCACTCAAGTACCTTTTTAGCTTTCTAAGGTATGATTTATCCATAAAACTCTCTTGAGTAAAGCGCCAGCTAAATGCTTCGGAATGAAAGAAACCCCATTGGTGTCCTTTTGCAAATTTGGAGGAGCCATCTTCTCTTCCAGTGACAGTGAATATATACCGCTGCTTAAGGCTGTAATTTACCCTTCCAAGGTAGGAATACAATCGATTGTATGTTTCCGAAAAATAAGTCGTGGTGGGAATACCTGATGAAACGGCATTATACCCTAGAACTTCATTTTGCGGAACTATATTGTTTACCGAAAATCCATTTCCCTGATTATTGCCATACTCGTAAGTAAACCCTCCGATAGCATCTAGAATATGGTCCTTATCCCAATTCTTTCTGTAGCTTAAAATATTATCTACTTCATAAATATTAGAATTAGAGCTACTATAACCACCATTAATTCCATTCTTATTAAATGGAATATTGTTGCCGTTTAGCGCCAATGTACCTTGAGAAGTTTTTGAGTTATAAAAAACTTTTCCAACAACGTTGGTATTGGATATACCTCCGCTTACTTTAAAAGATAACTCATTGGTAAGTTTATACTCTATGTACCCATTTAAATGCGTCGTTTTTGTAATATTCCTCCTGTATTCGTTTAAAGCTTGTTGCAGGGGACTTACCAAGTTGTCGGGTACACTTGTACTGGTTGAGATCTGAGAACTGTCTATCGTTCCGTCCAAAAGACTTGCTCCCCCTAGTATATCAACAGGCCTGAACGACCAGATATTTGATACAACACCACCTGTAGCATTAGCAGTTGGGATCGTTCCAAAACTTTGTGTATTTGCAAAATTCAAGCTAGCACCAAACCTAAGTTTATCGTTGTATCTATTGTCCACAGAAAATTTAGCATCATACTTCTGTAAACCAGAATTTATGATAATACCCTTTTGATTGGTGTATGCTCCATTGATTGCATATCTCAAATCGGGGCTACCTCCTATGATGCTTAGATTGTGTTGTTGTAATTGTCCTGTTTGAGTGAGTAATTTTTGCCAATCATAGCCCTGAACAGTTTTGTAATAATTCAAGTCTATTCCCTGAGCAAGATTCAGATATCTCCTGTGTCCAATTCCGCTAGGGATTGCTCCTGCATATTGTGCATTCACGCTATCAATGTCCAGTTGTAGTTTCACAAATTCATAAGGGCTCAACAATTTCATGTACTTGGTTATAAACTGATACCCATCCGACTCTGAATAATTTACTTTTATAGGTTCTGCCCTCCCTTTTTTTGTGGTAATGATTATGACTCCATTAGCTCCCCTTGAGCCATAGATAGATATAGCTGAGGCGTCCTTCAATACTTCTATCGTTTCTATATCGTTTGTGTTGATTGAGTTTAAATCCATATTCTCAATTGGAAAGCCATCCACAACATACAAAGGAGAAACATCCTGCCCGGCTGTACTACCCCTAATCACAATTTGCGAACCTCCACCAGGCTGACCATCATTGGTAGATGCGGATACGCCTGCAATCCTGCCAGACAAGGCTTGGTCGAAAGAAGTAACTGGTGCTTTACGAACATCCTCCATATTCACTTTACCAATAACACTTGATATTTCTTTACGTTTCATGCTTCCATAAGCAATTACAATTACTTCGTTCATGCTGGTTGGCGCTTCTACAAGCAAGACTGGGATATTCAGCTTCGTTCCTACGCGGATGTAACTTGTAGTGTAATTGATATAACTGACAACGAGTGTGTCTGTAGGTGCAGCATTAATAGAGAACTTTCCTTTCTCATCGGTAGTCGTTCCTACAGTTCTGTTTTTTATCTTTACTGCTGCCCCTGCCAGCGGTGCCTTGTCTGCGCCTAAAACAGTACCCGTTACTTTTTTTGTGGGACTTTGAGTATTGTCTTGTTCTTGTGCTGATAGCTTTAAAGACATTGATAGTAAGCAGGCCATCACCATCACTTGTGGCAATAGTTTCGAAATTCTCATCAAGCAATCCGTACTCGTCTTATTAATCATCTGGAAGCATTTATATTATCGTAAAATAATCAGCGAAATTAGTATTTGACAGCAGGCTAACCTCAATTGAATGTTGCAAACACTTGCTCAAATGTAGCAGCATGTGGTTTTGCAGGATGTTTACACTTTAGAAAAGCTAATCCCGATAGCTTATCGACACTTTTACAGTGCCAGCCTCAAGCATACCGATAGACGCAGCCGCTGCTTTACTTAAATCTATAATCCTACCCGCAACAAATGGGCCTCTGTCATTAATACGAACAATTACAGACTTGCCATTCATAAGGTTAGTCACTTTTACTTTAGTTCCAAACGGGAGCTTTTTGTGCGCAGCTGTGTATTTGGAATTACTGAAAGTTTCGCCATTAGAAGTGGGGCGTCCATTAAACTTATCGGAGTAATAGGAGGCATAGCCAATCTCCGTTTTCAACTTGCCATTACCCCCTAAGGTATTCTCTGGAATTGTTTTTCTATGACAAGCACTAAGTAAAAGACCCAATACAACCGTTAAGAAAACCTTTGAGGAGCATAGTAATTTTCGCATTGTATTGATTTAATGGACAGCTAACCTATAAAAGACTTTGGTTATGCAAATTGGTATTCTTTACCAAATCATAAAATTCTTTAGTCGCTACAAAGGCTTTTGTAGCAGCAAGGTGAGTTTCATGGTGCATATCGGTACCAATGAAATCATACATCCCCTTAGCCAATAATTTTTCTGACACCTTTTTTATCTCTTTTCCATAATATCCAGACAAAGACAAGATGTTTAACTGAAACAATACCTGTCTGTCTTTCAACTCTTCGTATTTATCGAAATTGCCATGATAGAAATTGTATCTTTCTGGATGAGCCAATATGGGATGATACCCTGCCATCTGTAATCGGAATATAACCTCCAAAAGATTATTTGACTCGGCTAGATAGGACATTTCTACGAGGATATTGTTTTTACCAAATGTCAGTAGCTCTTCCTTTTCATTGATCTTATTTTCAAACTCATCATCAATCATATACTCTGCGGCGGCTTCCAGCACCACCGGAACTTGCGCATCTGCCAACGCTTTTCGGGCAATATCCAATGCTGCATTGATGGTTGCAACAGTATTATTATGTACCCCATTGAGAATATGTGGTGTACAGATGAGCTTTTTGTAACCCAAAGCATGTAGTTCTTTAACAAAAGCTACTGTTTGTTCTACTGTTTTCAATCCATCATCAATACCTGGAAGTAAGTGGGAGTGCATATCAACACCAAGGAAAGAAAGATCGGGTGTTACTGTTTGTTTTTTGAAAAAAGAAAAAAGCATGCGCAAATATCTTGAAAAAAGATTACTACCGTGCAAATAAAAAGCTTCTTAACAACAACTACACGGTTAAAGATGGCTTAGTTGCTTATTTTCAGTCCTTTATTAAAGATTCAGATTGATTAATTTATGTATTCTAATAAGAACTGGCCCTATTATTTGTCATCCTTCCATTTCCAGATGTGGAGGCAGGCATAGCTACGATAGGGTTTCCATTGTTGGGATAGCTCTAGCATCTGTGCCTTCAATAATTTTTTATTGGTGGTGTCCAGACTGTACAATCGTTGCATCCCTTGCTGGATGCCTAGGTCATCCACTGCAAACACATCTTCCCTTCCCAAGGAAAACATCAACAGCATCTCTACCGTCCATTGACCAACACCTTTTATCTGCACCAATAAGTCTATTATTTCTTCGTTGCTCATTTCCAGCAATTTGGTATCGGTGATGGCATGTTCTATGCAAAAGGCAGCCACATTCTGTATATACCGAACCTTGTTGTTGCTTAACCCAATGGCACGGAGGGTTTCGAAAGGGGTATCCAATATCTGTTGTGGTGTAGGTTCTTCTCCATTAAATATTTCGAGGAATCGTTTAAAGATTACCGCAGCCACCTTCGTGCTCAATTGTTGACTCATGATGCTGGATATCAACCGAAGGGGTATGTTTTTGTGCAATACCAACTGATGCACTTCCTCACCTAGTATAGTAGCGAGCCTTTTGTCTTTCTGTAAATGTGAAATGTATTTCATGAGTGGTGAATATAAAGCAGTAAACCGTGAATTCTGTGACTAACCACTAATGACTAACAAATAATGTGGCCCCACTCACTTTACCATCAGTTGTTTGCACCCGCAAATGATAAACACCTGTTGGCAAACCGCCCACAGACAAAGTAGGGTTAGTTACATCCTTCAACGAAACATTCTCCACTACTCTTCCAATGTTATCTATCACTTGCACCAAAGCTATGTGATTTCCTTTTATGGTTGCAACACTTTTCACCGGATTAGGCACAACTACTATCTCATCTCTAACATCTACTAACTCGGCACTAACTACTTTGCTATACACAACTGCCCCATTTTTATCAACCATTTGTAAGCGGTAGAAGTTAGTGCCATTGGCAGGGTGTGTATCAGTAAAACTATAATTATTTGCCCCACTGCCTATTGCTTTTACTGTGCCGATGTCTGTAAAGGAACTACCATCTGTACTGTGCTGAATGATGAAATTGGCGGTGTTTAGCTCTGTGGTGGTGTGCCAGTTAAGGGCAACGCTTTTGTTTGCTTGTATTGCAATAATGCTTGCAAGTTGTATAGGTAAGGGATTTGTAATATAAGCAGCTATAAAATTATTGCCATTAAAAGGGCTAGTACCATTAGTAAAATCGCCTCCGGTATATAAATTATCATTGGCATCTGTGGTTATACAATTAATGCCCCAATTAAAAGTAGAAGTATTGTCGCCACCCAATTCGCTCCAGGCCTTTCCATTCCATTTGGCAACATATTCATTACCATTTCCATTTCTAAATGCTCCTCCAGCATACAAATTGCCTTTACTGTCGGTGGCGATACTGTTAATTTCAAACGAATTGAAAGTAGAAGTGTTGGTGCCACCCACTTCCACCCAAGTTTTTCCGTTCCATTTAGCTACATATGCATTTCCGTTGGCATTTGTAAGCCCTCCTGCCACATATAAATTTCCATTGGCATCCTTTGCCATGCTATAAATATCGCCAGTAAACGTAGATGTGTTATTACCACCTAGTTCACTCCAGCTAGCACCATCCCATTTGGCAACATATACAGTGTTTTTACTGTTTCTAAATGCCCCTCCAGCAAATACATTTCCATTGGTATCTACGATAAGACTATTTATACTATACATAAATGTTGAGGTGTTTTTACCACCAAGTTCACTCCAGCTACTGCCATCCCATTTGGCAACATATACTTTACCACTATCATTCGAAAAGTAACCTGCGGCATATAGATTTCCTTTAGCATCTTTCGCAATATTATAGATGCCACCATTAAATGTAGAGGAATTTTTGCCACCGAACTCGCCCCAATTGTTGCCTTGTAACATCGCAATGTAATTTTTGCCATTTTTATTTTTAAAATCTCCCCCTGCATATAAATTCCCACTATTATCTGGCATAACACAAAATATCCAATCGTTAAAAGCGGCTGTATCTGTATTTTTAATTTCAGTCCAATGATTTCCATTCCATTGGGCAACATATTCTTTGTTATTGTTATCTACAAATTTCCCTGCAGCAAATACATTTCCATTTGCATCAGTGGCTGTACACAAAATTCCACCATTAAAAGTAGAAGTATTGCTGCCACCCAACTCACTCCATTGTGCATTAATAGTTGAGGATGAAAGAAAAAGGAAGCATAAAATAGATACAAAAATGGTTATTGATTTTAGTCCTGTGCATTTAAAATGGTTCATATGCGGCAATTTTTCTAATATATTTATTTAGTATTTTCAAATCAAAGATATTTATTGTTACTGATTAACTATCATGTGCCGTCCTGAACAATAATTTATTTTGATTTAAGAATCTATCACTAGTGTTAAGCTATCTAGAGCATATAAGAGTCATTATTACGATAGAAGATATCTAACTGAAGAAACAAAAAGAAACAAGTACAAAATAGAGATTTCTACTGAGGTCTAAGAGCCTGTTTAAAAATGTTCTTTAAAAGAAGTAAGGGCACATGCTAAAAAAGAGATACATACGTTCTTAGAGTTACCAAGCTTAAAGAAAATATGTATACGACAGATTTAACAGATGCCCAATGGG
>Ga0208741_10000247_pt1 | contig 28546 bp, 40 predicted proteins | sample CryBogCBE03Jun09_FD_184576 | JGI IMG/M metagenome (GOLD analysis project Ga0208741, IMG submission 184576) | Freshwater microbial communities from Crystal Bog, Wisconsin, USA - CBE03Jun09 (SPAdes) | ecosystem: Environmental > Aquatic > Freshwater > Lake | place: Crystal Bog, Wisconsin, USA...
CAGTTGTAGTGCCTGTAACTGCTGTATAGGTTGCATTAATTGGAGTTTGTCCAATAGTTACTGTTGTTGTCATAGTGATCCTTATAAAATGACTGTGTGAAAAAGAAACCCGTCGAAACGGGTTTCTACTATTTTGGGTGATAAGGTATAGCTACCTCACGAGTGCTGTTTCTTAGGCAGCGATTTCAAATCCCTCATCGTTCATTGCTGAAACGCTGAATGGAACTTGGAAATACTCGAATGTATTTGCTTTTGCATTTACTTTATTTGCATTTAACGTGACCCCACGTGTTGACCTTCATCCTATCTCACCCTGTCGAAACCAATGTCAGGCCCATCAAAAACACATTTTGGTGTATTAAGTATGCGGGCTATGCCTATCGCAGTGACTGGGATACCAAACCTGATCTTTTTACAGATTCAAATATGCTTTTGGTGGACCTGGCGGGAGTCGAACCCGCGTCCAGAGCGCCTTACTTTAAGGCTTTTACAACAATTCCTTACTGTGGAACAATGTTCGAAGCTTGTAAGCCTTTAGGGCCTTGAACTACGTCAAATGTTACACTTTGATTCTCTTGCAATACTTTGAACCCTTGTGTTTGAATCGCACTATAGTGGGCAAACAAATCTGCTCCACCGTTGTCTGGAGTAATAAACCCAAAACCTTTGGTTTCATTAAACCATTTTACTTTACCTGTTGCCATTTAATTTCCTAATAAAACGTTATTGTAACGCAATATTATTTAGTCAGCAACTAATTTGGCTGTAAAAAACTAAATACTAGTACATTAAACAAGCCGGGAGCGAATCGATGGCCTTATTAGACTCAATGTTGAACCTAATCAACAAAACACCAAAAGATCCGGACGCACCAAAGCCCCCAGTTGGCTCACGTAGCGAACGCGAAGCAAAAATCAAAGACAAAGCAGGTATGGTAATCAACGTGTTTGCCCTATTACTAGCTGTTAATGCATGGTACGGCGGTAAGCTAGGTAGTACAGTATTAAACAATACTATCAAAGCCAACGACACTTACAGTTTTTACCAAGCTAAGTCAATTAAACAAAGCCTAGCAGAGCAGAACCTGTACGAAGCCGAGCACAATGGTGATCGAGCCCGTGCCGCTGACATGAAGGCCAAGATTGACAAATATGAAAACGAACCCAAAGAAGGCAAGAAAGATTTGCTAGCCAAAGCAAAAGCGTTGGAAGCAGAACGCGATGATGCTAAGACACGTAGTCCTTGGATTGGATATGCTAGTACAGCATACCAGTTGGCAATCGTTGTATTATCAGCAAGTATTCTTGCTGTTAGTATGATGTTGTTTTGGAGTAGTTTTGTAGTAGCAGGTGTTGGTTTACTTTTAAGTCTCCAGGGTCTATTCTTATTCTTCTAAGGTTCCAGGGTAATGGATCCAATTACCCTCTTTGCCATGGCCAACGCCGCCGTCTCGGCGGTAAAGAAGGGCTGTCAACTTTATAAAGATATCAAGGGCGCCGCTGGCGATGTCAAAGGTGTCCTTAAAGATCTTGACGATCAATTCCATAATCTCCATAAAGATAAACCTCCCACTGTAGCACAAAAGAATGCCTACATAGAAGAAAAAAATCGTGTAATCGAACTAAACAAGCAACAAGGCGAAACAGCCGGCATATATCAAGAGCTGGCCAATTATCTAGGCGACTTTTTTGACAACATGAACAAGTGTATGGCTGTTATTGAAGAAGAAGAACGCAAGGCTCGTGAGGAAATCTATCAAGGCGATGCTAGTCTAGGACGTAGGGCATTACAATTGGTTATTATGAAGAAGCAACTTGAACAAATGAAAGTTGAACTTCGTGAAATGATGGTTTATCAAGCTCCTCCAGAATTAGGTGCGTTGTGGACTGATGTTAGCGAAATGATGAACACAATGGGCAAACAACAAAAAGTGCTCATCGCTCGACAAATGCAAAAGCAAGCCGCTCAAGAAGCAAGACGTGCGGCCCGTATGCGACAGCTTACGCAAGATGCTTGGATAGGTGTAATAATACTGTTTGCTATATTTGTAGTTGCCGGTATGTTTATGTATGTAGCATGGGATAGACAACGTAAATATCCACAGTATGGTAATGAAATATTTCCTAAAACTGAACGTCAGCGTAAAGAAGAAGCCGAACCGCAAGTCTATATCGGAAGGTAAATACTTTATCACCTTAGGACCGGTACTAGTTACCGAAGGTGGGGCGGCTGCTGCCATGAGACGAACGATTCGCTACCTAGTACTCTCTAAAGTGAGCATTTTTCTTTTGTAAAATCATTGTAATAGTAATATGTGTATATAAAGATAAATACCTTTATAAAATAACACAGTAGCGAGAGAAAATGTCCCGAGTCCTATTCATTCTAAAACGTAGAGAAGATTACAATGCCACCATACATTCAGCATTGGGTATGAGCACAGGTTTGTACAACAGCGCAAAATTTATGAACGACATGCTGATCGATCAAGGTATAGAAAGTCGTATGGAAGTTGTTGAAGATTATAATAAAATTGATCGACAAGTACACCTATACAAACCAACACACGTAATCATAGAAGCAATTTGGGTAATCCCCCAAAAGTTTGTTGATTTACAAAGACTGCATCCTAATGTAAAATGGATTATTCGTCTACACAGCGAAATGCCATTCTTAGCAGGCGAAGGTATGGCTATGGATTGGATTGGCGATTATAGCGGATTTAAAAATCTTATTATTGGTGTAAATGCTCCGCGTATGATGGAAGAAATTAAAATATATTTAAAGCATCGTAACAGTTGGACTGATGAACAAGTTAATGAGCGTATCATTTATTTGCCTAACTATTATCCGCAACAATATGTAACTAAAAAATTAGATAAGAACAAAGACACTATCGACATTAGTTGTTTTGGTGCTGTTCGTCCTCTTAAAAATCATCTATTACAGGCTATCGCGGCCATCGGCTTTGCTGATCAAATTGGTAAAAAGTTACGTTTTCACATCAATGCAGGTCGTATTGAAATGCAAGGTGGGCCGGTTATTAAAAACTTAAAGAATGTGTTTCAACAAATAAACGGAAAAGGACACGAACTTGTAAATCACGAATGGCGTCCTAGAGAAGAATTCTTAGAATTATGTAGACAAATGGATATAGGATTACAGTGTAATCTCAGTGAAACATTTAATATTGTCGGGGCAGATTTAATTAGCCAAGGCATACCGTTAATCGGTAATCATGATGAGATTCCCTGGGCAGTTGAACACTTTAGCGCGGACCCTAACGACAGTCAGAATATTATAGAAAAACTACATCTTGCGTATAATTGGTCGTATTTAAATGTTAAAACTCAGCAATGGAGTCTAACTCATTATACTAACAAAACTGCTAAAATTTGGTCAAAGTATTTTAATGGAGAAAATGATGGTAAAGTATAAAGTTATCACACATTATGTAGAAAACACATTTCCTAAAGAAAGAAATCATTATTTTGATACATTAGATGAAGCAAACATGTTTGTGGCCGCTGTTGCAAAACAGATAGTCAAGGTATATGATTCAGATGGTAACCTTGTTGAAACTCGAAATTTAGCATAAATATCTAATAAGGAGAATAACATGAGCAGAAAACACCACGTTAGACAACATCACTGGATTAGTGGTATATTAAATACCATAGATCATTATTTTGACTCAGCATTTGAAGCAATTAGTCACGCTAATTCAAGCGATGCACAAACAGTTAAAGTTTATGATCCAGATGGGCAACTAATACATATAACAACTTCATTAGATACTAGAGATTCATACGCATCACCAGCAGACGATTCATACGCATCACCCTCATACGCTTAATCAAGCACACAGGAGCGAACTGTGGATTTTTTTAAACTAGTAGCAGAACTAGGATTTCCAATAGCCGGAGCATGTGCTGCCGGTTATTTCGTATTTCTTACATTAAAGTTTATTCTTGCTGGAGTAACTAGTAGTGTTAACGGCATGGGCGGCATTATCAAAGGATTAGATAGTCGTGTAGATACTATGACTAATCAACTACAACGCATCGATGTTAAGGTAAGTCACGCATTAGGTCTACAACCAGATTACGATCGTATTGCTCGTGCTGACCAAGTAGATCAAAGGAAAGACTAATGTTACATATTGATTACGAATGGGATCTTAAAGAAGATGGAATCCTTCTTGACGAAGAGCTCAAGACCATTAGATTAGGCTGGGAAGATGGCGATGTCTTTAAACTAGTCACAATCAACGGACGTAGAAAATTAGTTAAAATGGATAAGGTAGAAGCATTTGCTAGAGGACATACGGTAAATGGACGGATTAGTTGAATTAGTTAACAAGTATGGGTTTCCAATAGTGGCAGCATTTGGTGTCGGCTATATGATCTATTATGTGTGGACTTGGGTTACCACAGAAATAAAACCAGTTATTGGACAAGCCAACGGTACACTAATTGCACTAATAGATCGCATACGTATGTTAGATAACGATTTGATTAGATTGAATCAAAAAGTAGAAACTGTTTTAGAATTACGTGGTAAGAGTATTGAAAGAGAACGTATTACCGCAGAGCAAGAAATTAACCGTTCTGAACACAGTGCAGTAGAAAAGCCTTTCAGTGAAGGTAATCAATCTGGCGGTAATAAGATAGACTAAGTATATAATGAACTTAATTATATACACTCTAATAGTAACACACATTACTATCGTTTCAGTTACTCTGTTCCTACACAGAGGACAAGCACACAAAGGAATCATATTCCATCCAATTTTAAGTCACTTCTTCCGTTTTTGGTTATGGCTAACAACAGGTATGGTTACCAAACAATGGGTAGCAATACATCGCAAACATCACGCATTTAGTGATAAAGACGGTGATCCACATTCACCGCACGTATTTGGTATATGGCAGGTATTCTTTAAAGGTGCATGGTTATATCATATAGCTAGTAAAGACACAGACATGGTCAACAAGTTTGGAGTAGGCACTCCGGATGATTGGATAGAGAGTAACATTTATACACCCCATAGCCGCCTTGGTATTCTATTGATGTTGGTTATAGACCTTGTTCTTTTTGGACCATGGGGATTTATAGTGTGGGGTGTGCAAATGTTATGGATACCGTTTTGGGCCGCTGGTGTTATTAACGGTGTTGCCCATTGGGTAGGTTATCGTAATGGCACTACTAGAGATGATAGCCGCAACATTAGTCCTTGGGGTATTATTGTCGGTGGGGAAGAGTTGCACAACAATCATCACCTCAATCCAGCTAGTCCTAAACTAAGTCGTCGTTGGTTTGAATTTGATATTGGATATATGTGGCTGAGATTGTTTAGTCTGTTAGGTCTTGCTACAATGGTGAGAACCGATCTTATTTAGAAGTTGCCACGTAAGTTCCGGCCCAGTCTGCGGGTTTACCTGATCGCAATCTCTGCTCCATAATACTGTAATAGTCTTTCATATTTGGATGTTGTCCTTTACAGTAATCAATCATTTGTAATGCCTTAGGCCAATCACCCGCATAGTAATGTTTTAAGAATTCTTCATGTCCTAGTGAGCTTGTTTCTACAGTGTAGATAGTAACTCCTTCTTTTTTGCCCTTAACAGCGATATTATCTAATTCAAATACAGGATATTCGTCTTGTATACGTTCTGCTGTGACAGGGCCTAACACAATTAAAACCCCGTAATTTTTACTTTGCCCTTCGAGCCTACTAGCCAAGTTAACAGCATCTCCAAGACAGGTGTAATCAAAACGCTGTTCGCTACCCATGTTACCAACCACAACAACCCCAGTGTTAATGCCAATACCCATGCCAAAGGGAGGAGTACCTTCCTCAGCAATTTCTCGATTAAATCCATCCAAACTCCCTAACATTTCAAGTGCGGCCTTGACTGCGTCTTTACAATGCTTGGTGTTGTCCAATGGTGCGTTCCAGAAGGCCATCTGTGCGTCACCGATATACTTGTCTAGTGTACCATCATTTTCTAAGATTGTACGTGTCATCGCTGTCATATAGCGATTCATAATTTTAGTAAGTCCTTGTACATCTTTACCGTAAAATTCGCTAATACTGGTAAAACCGCGGACATCGGTAAACATGATTGATAGTTCTTGTTCTTCTCCACCTAACACAAGTAATTCAGGATTCTTTTGTAATTTAGCAACCAAGTCTGGACTTAGGTAACTGCCAAACTGTTTCTTAATCTGTTGTTTTTGTAAAAACTCGCTAACAAACTTTACCCCATAAGCATGTAGCATAACCAATACAAGACCACCAGCCACCAAAGTACTGTCAAAAAGGAAAAGGTAATGCGTATAAGCAAATCTACTAGCAAAAATAGAAATAAGAATAAAACCAATACCAGAAGAAAGTCCAACATAAGTCCACCTTGTTAAAAAGAGTAATACGATACTTGCTACTATTAACGCTAGTACTTCTGCATTATCTGCCCAACCCGGACGTTGTATAGTTGTACCGTTGAGCATTGTACCAATTGTTGCGGCTTGCAAGTATTGCGGCCATACTTCACCTTTTGCTGTGGCAACGGGATTGGCCAGCCCGGCGGCACTAAGACCTACAATAACAATTCCATTATTAAATGATTTTGGCAGATCGACTAATGAGTATTCCTTAGGAGTTGCTGACCAATCGATCCATACACGACTTAAATCGTCAGTGGTAATTTTATTAAGTTTTGGAATACGTAATGCTTCAACTCCATTATCACCAATTTTAACTTGTATGCGTGTATCCTGTGCCGCAACACGTAGTGTTTCTATTGCAAGACTAGGATATAATTCGTCACCTACCATGATGACCAACGGCATACGATGCACTTTACCGTCTACTTCAGGGAATGTGTTTACAATACCTATACCTGCGGCAACACTACTTTGTGGTTCTACGTTTGATAGTAATCCAGGATACTCAACAACCTTACCAGCTGGATCTTGTCCAATTTTTTGTACAGGACTACCGTGGCTTTGATTTTTATTCTTTTGTCCTGCAATAGTTGGTAGAATAGTTGGAAACTGTTGCATTGCTCTACCTAACACTTCATCTTGTTTAAATCGATCTTTCTCGGGCATTAGTACATTGAAAACCACAAGCCCGGCTCCGTGTGCGTACAGATCTTTAATTATGTTTGCGTAATAATCTCTAGGGAATGGAAACTGTCCAAGTTTGTCTAGCGTAGGTTCGTCAATATTAACTACACTAACAGGAATATCTTTTGCAGGTTGACTTATTATTAGTCTATCAAAATATAATAATCTAACACTTTCTACAAATGCAGGATCAGCAATTCTTACGCCTACTATGAGAGCTAGTGTTATTAATGCTGTCCATGGATTCCAAACTACTTTTTTAATTAAGTTTTTGGTTTCAGTTTTCATTGTGGCGAGTCCAATTTTGCTCTTAACTTTGCGCCTAAACTATTAGGATCTTGTGGTGGTGCTTTATACGGTGGTTTATAATCACCTAAGTCAATAATCTGTTGTCCCTTGGGAGGAGTATGTCTACTATACATACCCATAGGATGGAAACCTTTATATTCTGGTTTGGTACGCAAAACCATCTGTTCAGCTTCCCAACCTTTACCACCAGTTATTTTATACACAGGTAAAGTTGTATCTTCCAAACTACCTATATACCAAATGTCTTTGAACTTTTCATGCTGTGGTTTTTGTGCGGTTTGTCTATGTTCAGGTGCCGCACCTTTCTCAATAGCAAATGTATAGCCGCCATGTTTTCTAATATTTTCATATTTAGGATCGGCCATCATCTCTTCGTAAGGAACTACATGCCAGCCCAACTGTGCGCTTACACGTTTGGCTAGTGCATCGTACATTCTTGCACGACTTTTTTCGCTAGCATTAAATGTTATAGTACGTACACCCTTCCATTTTGCCACGTATTCTTTTACTGCTTGTATAACGGTGGCAAAGACTGCGTTTGCGTCACCACGGCCAGTTACTTGAAACTCATGGTCAACACTAAATTCAAGGTATGCATGTCCGCCTGTTTCAAAGAATGTAATGTGTATTGTCTTTTCGCCTAATTTTGCGCGAGCATGATTATCGTCGTCCCACTCTATGGGTTGGACATGTTTAGGGTCGAATAGTTCGGGAAGGAATTCTGTTGCTCTCATGCAAATATTTATCTATGCATGAGCTCGTTGACAAACTCTAGAAGTATAGCATGATGATGCCCGTCGTGCCAGTGTTTACGCATATAACTGTAGCTATCGTACCAGAATTTTTCACTTTCTGGATGGCATCCTATAAGTCCTATTCTATCTTGTATAATACTCATAGGATCACCGTTTGCGTATGTAGCTATAGTTTCAAATTTAGTATTATCCCCAACTAGAGCACACCCGTCATACCAGAACATATTCATAGGTTTGTTACGCCAGTTTACAGCTATGCTCTTAGCATGGGGGCGGCGTGTATCAGTTCCTGGGCGTTTTAAATATTGTACAGCATCGACACCTTCTAATATGTTTAAGTAGTGTGAACCTGCCCAATAGGCGCCCATACAAATACCTAAATAGTGTCCGCCATTGCGTACAAATTCTTTCACCTCATGCCCATTGTGTCGGAACAAACTGTCGTAGCTATCACTGTCTCCAAAGCCGCCAGGCACAGCAATTAGATCTACATGTCTAAAAAAGTTGTGTTCTACTTGATTTTTACTAAAAATCTTAAAATTGTAACGAGAGCCTAGAGCTTTCATTATACCGTTACTGCTTTGAACCGAACATTTAGGATCGGCAACAAATATAGCTACTGTTTTTTTCATAGTTGATGATTATTAAAAATCCACCCTAAGAGTAATACTAGCCACAATATACGTAATACATTGTCTACTATTCTCTCATAGTGATCAATCCACGTTTTTTTCTTTTGTTCGCTCATCATGTACTGCCGGTTGTTCTATTTTGTGTTCGGGCTCAACGTATTTGTCCCAAACAATGTTTCCGTAATTCCATCCGAAAACTGTAAAGAACCCAGCAACGACTGCGCCGAGTGTTAGTTCTAAAATACCCATAGTAGCCCTTTCATTATATGCTACTATTTAGCCGGTATTAAATTGTCCTTAAATATCTGCCAGGCGGCTTCCCAGGTCCAGCGTTTACTTCCTTCGTATACACGATTTCTATCTAACTGTAGACACGCTGTAACAGCATCCGCCAAACTATCGTTCATAAATCCGGTGACCGCTTGATCAACAACATCTTCAGGCCCCTGGCATGGATAAGCGGCAACTGGAGTTCCGCATGCCATTGCTTCAATCATAACGATACCAAAAGTTTCCCACTGACTTGGAAATACAAACACTTCAGCATTGGCATAATATTTGGCTAGATCAACTCCTGTCTTAAATCCTGTAAAATGTACATCAGGATATCGCTTCTTGTAAGTCTCTAGCATAGGCCCATCGCCTACCATGATCTTGAGATAGCCTGGATAGTCTAATTCAAAAAACTTTTCAAGATTCTTTTCTTTGCTAACACGACTAACACACAACAAGTATTTTGCCGGTACTTTTTCTCTTAGGTCAGGATTAAAAATTTCACGATCGACACCACGTGTCCAAGGAATAACTTCACCGCTGAATCCATGTGCCTTTAATTCAGCGACCATGCTGTCTGTAGTTGTTAGAACTTTGCCACTATGTTTATGAAACCAACGTACAAAACGCCAAGTAAGTGACTCAGGTATTCCAAATAACTTCTTGAGCCCTTCAGGAAACTTAGTGTGATAAGCGGTATTGTGAGGAATATCAGCCAATGAAAGATATGCTCTAGCCCACATACCAAGAGGACCTTCTGTGGCGATGTGGATATAATCCGGATTGACCGACGCAATCTTCTTGCCCATATTCCTGGGATAGCTAATCTTGACTTCGTTGTAGCCAGGGCAATCAATATAGCTGAACCACCCGGGATGAAGAAAAACAACGTTATAACCGTCCAGAATCGCACACGCTTCAATATTTTTGTACGTAGTGACAACGCCATTTATTTGATCTGGAAGATTATCCGTTATTATTAGTATCGTCTTTGTCATTCTCTCGTGTCCATGTAATTATTTCCCATGTACCATCGTGATGTTCGACTAAGGCGGTACAACTTTCAACCCAGTCACCATCATTCATATAAATGACGCCATCTATTTCTTTGATTTCAGCGTGATGTATGTGTCCACATATTACGCCATCGAACCCACGCTTCTTACAGTAACCAGCAATGTTGCGTTCAAATTGAAACATAAAGTCACTTGCTTTCTTAACTTTATGCTTGAGATATTTACTAAGACTCCAATAGCCGAAGCCTAACTTATGGCGTATCCAATTGAACTTGCTGTTCCATTCTAATACTAGGTCGTACAACTTATCGCCCAAAAACGCCAGCCACGGAGCAAGGCGTGTGATGCCGTCAAACAAGTCACCGTGTGTAACCAGATAGTGTCGACCATCTGCACCTATGTGTTCAGTTTGATTGTGTATTTCAACAAGTCCAAAACTAAATCCATATGGTATCATGGGTCTTAGGAACTCATCATGATTACCAGCAACATATACAACACGAGTACCACGTTTAGCATGACCCAACACACGTCGAACAACGTTGGTGTGGCTCTGTTTCCATCTCCATTTGTTTTGTTGGATTTTCCATGCATCGATAATATCTCCTACAAGATATAATGTTTCGCAGGTATTGTGTTTGAGAAAGTTGTTGAGTTTGGCAGCTTGTGAGTCACGTGTGCCTAAGTGTACATCGGAAATAAAAATACTGCGATAAGTTTTCGGTGTCATACCAATATTTATCGCAGTATAGTGTGTGTGATGTTACAGTTGTATTACAGTCCATTTGTGTGTGAATGGTTTGCCTTCGGCCTTGTGTTTCAAGATTTTGGCGAATTCCTTCTTGCGAAGTTCAAACTGTTTCTCGGCATCGTGGTCGACGCAAGCCTTGTAAACTTTCTGAATAAGTTTCTTCTGTTTCATGGTTGAGTCTCCTTTGATAAAAAATGGAACTTGCGTTCCACTGTGGATTACGGATTCCCACGACACCTTATCTTGTGCCCGTACTTTTATTTAGCAAATACTTTAGCAATGATCCATACTATTGGATACCAACCTAGCATTAAGATTGGTGCTAGAATTAGCCCTTGTCTAAAACGTTTTCGATCTAATTCCTGTCTAAGGATGCTGACCTTTCTTTCGTAATCACCGTATCTATACATTATCTATTCCTAATCACAGTAACCGAACAACCGCTCGGTGTAGTACAAGTTTGCTGTAGACTATAAGCATCGCCTGTACCGGTTTGTACTACTGTGGCTGTATTTGGGCCACCTGCGTTTGTTAAGCTAACTACAACTCCATGATTGTTGCCAGTTTGGCTAACGCTAGCATTATTGCCGTCGCCGTATAAATTAACTGAGGCAAGATTAGTGTTGCCAGATTGTATGATAGTTGATGTATTACCATTACCGTTTATTAAATTGTAGGCTTGATTATTGTTGCCGTTTTGAGTTACAGTAGTAGTATTTGTATTGCCTGTAATACTAATAAGAGCACTATTTGTTAATCCAATTTGCGATGTAGTAGTGGTGTTAGCGTTACCAGATACCGACATTCCCAGTAAGTTATAATTGCTTGTGGTAAATGATTCGTTAGCAATACCAATTGAGTTGTAAGTATATCCTTGTCCGGCATTAATAGTGTTGTTACTGCCACCTAATGAAATGCTAGTATAATTGCCGTGTCCACTTTGGTCAGCTTTTATATTATCATTACTACCGGCATTTACCTGTGTAATATATACACTATTTGTATTAGTACCTGCGTTTGGATTTACAGGAGCGTGAGCTGGCCCAGTTACTGTATAACTCCAAGTAGTTGTTGTTGAAGTTGTGGGTGTACCATTAGTTGTAGTTGTCGATCCATCGGTATAATTTGTAGTTGTTACAGGTGTTGTAGTAGTAGTTATAGTAGTAGGAGTTCCTGTACCAACGACTGTAAATGTTTGATTATTCCAGTTGTATTGATTAGTGGTAGTTGTCGTAGAACCTACACTTGAACTTGTACTAACTTCGTTTGTAGTACTTGAGCTTGTGGGAGTAGGACTAGGTGACCCAGCACTAGCTCCTTGTTGTGGTGTAGATAATGTTGTAAATCCGCTGTTACTGGATAAGGTACATTGATCTGGACTTAGTGTTAAGCTGTCACAAGCACCTGCGTAAACACCTAATTGTACAATACCATCTAAATTAGTGTTGCTAGTATCGTCTCCGCTTACAGTTACGGTTATTGTGTATGTAACACCTGCGGTTAGGTTAACCCCTTGGTAGATAGCATCGAATGAACCTACAGCGCCATCGTACCATTGTCCTGGACTCCAGTTACCCGCGGCACTAGGATATATACCTGCTTGATATGCTACTCCCCAATAGGTAGGGGTATTGACATACATTGTACCATTGTTAGTCTGTGCGCTAATTGTGCCACCTGTGGCAAAGTTTCCATTTTGTAAAAGATTAGTGCTACTGCCACCAGCAGTTAATGAAACATTGGTCACAGTCCAGTAGGCGGGATCTTGTCTAAATGCCAACTGTACATATTGACTACCTGTTTGGCTAGGCGTATAGGTAAATGAATAATTTTGAAATTGATATGGTGTATTGTTTAATACTCGTCCAATATAGCCACCCGGCATTGTTCCCGGTGGTGTGGTATTATTAGTCTGTGAGGCCGCGGTAAAACTTATTATTGTAACAAAAACAAATAATAAAAACTTTTTCATTTGTATGTCTGCGTAATAGTTATACTGCCTTGTGGCTTGGCTGTTGCGCCTCCAAAGTTATAAGCATCTGTTACACGATCCTGAGTAATGGTCAATAATATCTTGCTATCGTTGGCTACAGTAACGCCAGCATAGTTTAATCCACTGGCACTAAGACCAAACCACCCCCAACCCGTTTGATTCAAATTAGGATTATCATTTTTAAAGATAGGAAATATGTTTGGATCTTCATCTGGGTTTAGTTTAACCACTGTACCTTTTTTCTGTAGATCTAATAACTTTTGTGTTGCGGCTGCTACTGCGGCATCTGCTTCAGCCTGCGCCTTTTCTTTATCTGTCTGCTGGCTTTTTTCTTGCTGTTGGGTAGTGTTTGCCTCAGCTAGTGTTGGACCGTTTGTATCCGCTTTGGCAGAATCTTCTTTTTTAGCATCACCTGTTTTAACGGCGGCTGTTTTTGCAGCCTGCTGTACTGCTTGTCCGGTCATTGTGGTTGGAGGACGTATAATTAAATTATTACCAATTGGGGAATTAGATAAATTTACAATAATTGGAGTTGTAGGAGCATCACCTTCTATTCCAACTATGGTTGCTTGATATGGTTTGTCTAGGTGTACGATATGTCCGTTAGCTTCAACATCGATTTTTCCACTACCACAAACAAGTCCTTTTAGATTAACCACCTGTACATTTTCTTCACAAGTTGGCATTAACATAACGAGACTTTTTCCTGTTTCATCTACACTCATAACAAAATCGGTCCCACGAACCGCAATAGCGGCCGTGGGGGTCTTGATGTTCACACTGTTTGGATTGTTGTGAGCAATATTACCAGACACATAACGTACTGTGCCTTCCGCGGCCTTAAGGCCAAGTTTACCACCTTTTGTTTTAGGGTCGTAAACAAAGTCGTCTATGACTAATGCGCTACTTGCCGTTACTCGCACGGTTGTATCGTCTTTGAATGTTATTTTTACTTCGCCTGCTTTTGCCTCTACACGATCATTCATTTCAATGGCCGTGCCTTTAACAAGTGTTACACTGGTATTGCCACGTTTTACGATAGCAGTACCAGTGACATCTGTTACAGAACCAATATCTGCCACTGCCGCAGTTGCGACTAACAATAATGACAGTGCTAGATATCTCACAACTACTCCTTAGTGACTATGTTGAATAATGTTAAAACTACCGCCAGCGGCAGTAGCACTAATATTAGCTACGTTAGAGTAGGTTCCTGTTTGTGATATGTTAAATGTTGTACTTCCTGTTCCGTTTTGTGTTAATACTAGACTACTTGCTGTAGCACTAGATTGTAATACATTAACTGTATTATTATCAGTGTTAGTCAAGTTGATCAACTGTTGATGATTATCGCCAATTTGTTGACTGTTAATTGTATTACCGCCACCAGTTACATAGATAGAACTGACTAAGTTAGCACCTTGACCTGAATAGTTCAATGTATTACCAACTTGTTTACCAGTGCTGTCCAATCTCCAGTCTAGGCTAGCATTGGCACAACCTGTTCCGGCTGAACTATCTCCGCAAACTGCGTTAATAGTGTTCAATGGACCATTTTGTAAAATATTAACATTGGCATTATCGCCGCCAAGATGTAGAGAATTGATAATGTTACCAACTCCAACTTGTTCAATAGTTACCACTTGGCTGTTTCCTTTAATAACCATACTTGCAACTGTACCACTAGCATCGCTACCAGCACGGTTACTATTGCCATCTTGGACAATACTAACTGTTGGAGTAGATCCGCTTTGTTCCAAATAGATAATATTAGTTGTAGCATTGTGTAACGCTGAAGTTACGCCCGCACTAAAACTAGTACTATTTTGGGTAGTGATTGCCGGAGCAGTTCCTGCTGTAGGAGCTGTCGGCACTGTTTGTGACCATGCAGTTTGTGCAAACACCGAAGCGATTGCTACTGCTATTATTATTTTTTTCATTTTTGTTACTCTCCGTGCGGGCTATTAACCCAAATAAACTTCTACAAACCTACCTTTTTACTAAAATATTTAAGTTTAATTGTGTTTCAATTATACTCTGCTGTTATTTTTTTAACACCTCAGGTGTTGGATTTTCAACAGGTGTTGGATTTTCAACACCAGCCTTAAACTTCCAAAGTCCCTGACGTTCACCTTTCTTTACCAATTCCACAATACCTTGTTCGATAGCACTACGTAATGCGTAGTTGCCTGGCTCATTAAAACTTTGGCTACTATCAAATTCAAAGGTTTGTGTGTTTTGATTGAAAAACTTCATCGCAGTTGCTCCATCCATTGTGCTCAACAAATTCTTTTCAATGGTTACACTGGTCAACACTTCACCGGATTGTACACTTACTAAACGTAAGCTAATTACAACTTGATCCTGTGTGTATTGTGTATAAGGACCGATACCAAATATTGCTACACCGGTACCACCTGTCAATACGTTGCTGTTGTAATCAATGATACCGCCTTCTAAGATAACACCCGCTAGTGTTAGTGGAGGTAATATCTTGGCATTTGCGCCTTCATAGATTTCGCGAGTCTGTTTGATCATCTGACGTTCTTTTAACAAGTCGTCTAGATTTGTGCGCTCTACAACTGTGAACCACTGTGAGTGGCCTGCTTCGCTCAAACTCTTAATCAAGTAGGCTTCAGCACCTTGTGTAACTGCTGTTGAGAACAAACTTAGTGTTTGGCTTGGTTTGCGTTGCCCTGTCATATCTTTGAAACTGTATACTGCCACAGCAACTTTAGGACCTGCTGGTGCTGGTAGTGTATCAATTGCTTTGACTACAGTTTCTGATACTTTTGGTTGTTCTTTAATATTAATGTCACCGAACGGTCGTACAGTTGAACATCCTGCTAATGCTACTGCAAGAGCTAATGCTGATAGTTTTAATGTTTTCATCTAGCTCTCCTTAAAATGCAAAACTTGAAATTGGCACAACAATTTGTTGTGTATATGTGCTGTTAGCAACAAAGTTTCCATTGCTGTCTTTTTTACCATCATATACTGTTAGGGTAACTTGTCCATTAGATTTTGCCCATTGGATTTGTTGTGTATCACTGACCATAAAATTTCCACTGTTACAAGTTTGGCCGGCTGGGCAAGAACCAAATAGATTGTTTGTTAGTTGTGTAGCCAATTGACTATACACCTGTCCTGTGAACAAGCTCATAAATTTAGCCAATGGTGTATTTGCGGCTACGGCTACGGCATTGGCGGCATCTGCGGCAATTTTGGCATCTCGTTGTTGAACAGCACTTTGACGCATCTGTTCTAAAGTCAATACTTGTGTACTCCAACCATTTCCGCTAAATGTTGGATCTTTAAATTGCTGTACTAATTCTGCATGTGCAATATTTGCAGTCAGTATGCAAAAAGTACTGGCCATCAGTAATTTTTTCATGAGTTTCGCTCCTCTATACTTTATTTACAGAGAAGTTAGTCGTATTAAACTAGTAGTTTAATCAGAATTTAATATTATAATTTTAATAAGAATATGCACATTGCCAAATATGTTACTTGATGTGCTAATTGGTCATAACCAAACTGTGCCCAGAATAGAGGTTTGGTGTTGTCTTTACTACCATAATGTACTTTGATAAAGTCTATATGATAGTGTAGTATACCTTCGGCAAGGCATAACCATATGATTGTAAAAGGATTTGTAGCATAGAAAAAACTGTAGACAAGTAATGCTACTAAACTTGTCCAAACATGGTCAACACTATGACTTATACCAATAGGATCACGATAGATGCCTTTATGCACCGTTTGTTTATAGGTCTGTATTACAAAGTCTGCGTAGCAATGTTTGATTTGCAATAAGAATAGAAGTAATATAATTTCCATGTTGTACTATTTATAATACTACATGTTAACTGATATTACAAGCGATTTGGCAAATTTAGAAGTATTTGATAATTAAACTATCAACTTGCTCAATAGCTTCTTCTAATGCTGGTGTTATTCGTCTAGGTGCTCGACCCTTTGGAGTAGTTGTAGCTACTTCGGGTGCGGTATTAGATACCACCGCTGTTTCTGGTGATACTGTAGCTTCTTTTTTTGCCTTCTGTTTAAGTTGGGCGGCTTTGGCTACTCTTAATTGTGGAAACTTGGTTTCCAATGACTGCATAAAGAAAGAACGATCTGGATTGCTTCTTTGATCATCAACTAGCCCAGTGGCATATGAGACCATATTTGCGATTGTGCGTTTATCAGTAATACCACGTATTCTACAAAGTTCCGTGATAATCGGTTGAACTAGTTTAATACGTGTTTCTAAAGTAGTTGAACCCCATGCTCGTTTTTTAAACTCTGGTTTCTTTAACTGTCCAGTAGCGTATTCTGCACCAAAGGTACTGGGAATAACTTCTACTTGTGGGTATACATTTCGATTAGGATCTTTAAGACTTGATAGATAAGGGGTAGCAATATGGAAACGCAGACCTTCTTTTCTTAAATCATCAGTTGAATTATAAAAAACAAAATCTTTACTGTTTAGGTTAGTATTTAAAACACCATAGTCATCTTTTTGTGATAGGTAGTAGTTAAAGTTAGCTTGGCCCCAAATTTCTTTAGCTTCGTTTGCATTACCAGATTTAACAGCACTCATAATACCTGCTACAGCTTTCTTCATGTGTTTACCGAAGAAAATAGCCTTAACACAGTTCTCGACTTTTGTTAAAAAGGTAGCTTTTTTAGCAGGTGGTAATATTTTATAAATGTCTATAGCGATCGACAAGGCTAATCCCGCGTCAGGTAATACACTTTTACCTGTTACCTGTTTGTATATTGCTTTATTATCGGCAATGAAATCATTTAGTTCTTGAGCGGCTGGAGCAAATGTTGCCATATTAGGAGTAACTTGCTGATCACCAAATCGAGCAGATCCACCGTGTGTTGTTTTACATTCAATCTTTTTCCAACTATCACCGTAATAGATTAACAAATCGCCTTTTTTCTTATTGCCTTCTCCATCTTCTTCATCTTCTGCGGCATCAACTGCTTTATCTTCTGCAGGTTTAGCAATGTGTTTACTCAGTACATTGAGACCAAATTCGCCCTTACCTTGTCCAAGTGCGGCAATAGACATAACTCTATCAACTAGTAATTTGATAGCATTATTAGTTTCATAGTCTCTAAAGATTTCTGCAAAGCTGTGTTTATTTTTTGATAATAGTTTGTCAATATCGACAATAGTACCTGCTTTCCAGTAGTCTAATAATTGTCGTTTTTCTTTAGGATCTGCATCAGCTGTAAGAACAAACATGGCCAAATCTTGTTGGAAACCGGTAACCGCAGGATCTTGAATTTGTCTTAATTCATCTTGTAGTCTAGCCATACGTCCGCCAGCATTAACACTTTGAAGAATCTCTTCAATTTCTATCAGTGCTTTACGTGTCTTGTCGTCTTCGGGAAGCTGGCGTAATTGCCCAAGCAAACTAGTTTTCATTTGCTTGATTTCAGCCGGATCGGCAGGTTCTTCTAGTAATAAATCATCTATACGCATAATGTAATATTTATACTATTTCAGGGAACAGGCATTCTTGTACAAAGTGCTGTACATCTTCTTCACTTAGCCCTAGACTAACCATTACACGCGGTGTATGTGGATTACATTTTTGATTTTGAGCATAGTAGTTCTGCTCATATTTGGTGCTAGCCACTGTGTTGTTAGTTTCTCCTACTGCGGATAGATAGTGTATTATTGTAGTTTTAGCTAGATTGGTAATCTGTTCAAGTTCTTCTTCATCTTGTACGTTGCCAGCGGCAACCATGCTAGGACTGAATATGTTAGTGGCCCATTCTGGAAGGGCACGTTCTCTGCGCCAAGTTAATTTGGCTACTTCTCCGGCAAACCATTCCATCATGGGGTGATTAGCATCACCAGCTTTTGAGTAATCGTGGAAACAACCGGTAATTTTATTCTTACCAGCTATAACATCGAAACCGTAAATTGGAGCAGGATTATGCAGATGTGGAAAGATGCAACAATGCATCATCCAGAGTCCTTTTTGATCTCTCGCATCAACCACATCAACGTGAGCACGGCGATAAAGAGGAGAACTCCATACACGATTAGACCAACCGGGTTGATTGAAGCGATCCATTCCAGGCTCAAAGATTTCAGTGCCAGTCCGGCCAAATTCAGTCTCCAATAATTGTTGAATATTTATTAGAGTATCCCAAACTTTACTCATTAGGCACCAATGTCATCATTTCTTCAAACAATTCACCGGCAAATTTAAAACATAGTTTAGCTTCGTCGGCCATATCATCAGTTAATTTCTCACGAATATTTGCCTTAAGAGCATCAGCATCTTCAAACTTATACATACGCCCGGACCCAGGAACCCGTTTGGCAATCATCTGTCCGCCGGCCATGTCTCCAAAATGGCGTACATAAATATGTGCTAGTAATTTTTTAGGATCGTCTTTGATACTCATAATGTGATCGATGTAACGTTTAACCACAGGAAGTATTGTAGGTTCGCCGTCGATTTCTCTATCCCATAGCTCTTCAAAATCTGAAATAATTGCAGGCGCACGTCGAGCATCTGCGGTATTGCCTAATAATCCAGGATACATCATAGCACACACTTCTACAATTTCATAACAAGGATGCTGATTTTTTAAATACTGTGCGTATAGCTTAGGATCAATCTTTCCTGAAAACAAAACTTTTACAAATGGTTTTGTTTCAGCTTCTTTATGTGCTTCATAGGTAAGATCTTTTAAACTCATTCTTCTTCCAATTTAATTTGTAATGGATGGCCGTTTGTACGAGCCTGGGTAGTTGCTTCGACTGCTTTAGATTCGGCTATTTCAAAGCTATAAATACCTGCCACTCCGGATCCAGTTTCGTGGACTTGTAACATTATATCCCTAGCACTGTCTTGAGTGTGTTTAAAAATTTCAACTAAGACTGCAATCACAAACTCCATTGGTGTTGAATCATCATTTAGTAGAATTACCTTCCAACGCTTAGGTTCAGATGCACGAATTTTAATCTTCTCGTCTAGTTGGATATCAGTTGTTGACATTATATTCTCTTTCAAAAGAGGGGGAGTTGCCTCCCCCGGTTGATTATTTAACTTTAATAATACGTGGTTTTAATGCTTCTGGAACAATACGTTCAATTTCAATAACCAACATACCGTCCTTAACTTCTGCATCTTTAACTTCCATGTATTCAGCAAGAGTCCATGTTTGTTCAAAGTTGCGTGATGCTAAACCTCTGTGCAAATATTCTTTGCTTTCGTTTACTACTTCACCTTGTATACCACGAACAACTAATTGATCCTGGTCCACTTCTACTGTGATTTCATCTTTACTGAATCCTGCTACTGCTACTTCAATAGCATATTTACTATCACTATATTTCACAATGTTATGTGGAGGATAGTTACCATTTACTTGTTGCAGTCTCTGGTTAAAGATTTGATCGAAACCAATTAAGGCTCTACTTAGATTTGCGAAGTCCGCTGGACTTACTGTTTTTAATTGCATCGTTGCCATTTTTATCTCCTTATATTAAGCAAGAATGTGTAGGGCCCGACCATCGGCGCCCTACTTTACTATTGTATTACTCTTTCGAGTCTTTGTCAACTTCTGTGAAGCTCGCATCTACAGTTTGTTCAGCTGGTTGTGGCTGTGCCTCTGCTTGTGATTTGGCACTTTCAGCGGCTTGTTTCTTAGCCATTACTGGGCCAGCGGCTTCAAAAAGTTTTTGTACTGATTCTTTGATTGCTTCAGCATCTTCACCAGCACATGCCGTAGTAACTGCTGTCTTTGCTGTGTCAAATGCTGTGCGTTCTTCTTCAGTTAATTGATCTTTGTACTCTTCAAAATCCTTGTTGATACTATGAGTAGTACCCTCGGCTTGATTACGTGCATTGATCAAATCTGCTGCCTTTTTATCTGCTTCTGCATTGTCTTCAGCTTCTTTAACCATACGTTGGATTTCAGCTTCAGTTAATCCTGAATCAGATTTGATAGTGATCTTGTTTTCTTTGCCAGTGTTTTTATCTTTGGCACTTACATTCAAGATACCGTTGGCATCAATGTCTAAGGTAACTTCAATCTGTGGCATACCACGCATTGCTGGAGCAATACCTTCCAAATTGAACTCGCCTAATAGTTTGTTGTACTTGAACAACTCGCGCTCACCTTGTGCAACCTTAATAGTTACAGCTGGTTGATTGTCTTCTGCTGTTGAGAATGTTTGTGAGTGTTTAGTTGGGATTGTTGTGTTCTTAGCAATCAACTTGGTAAACACACCACCCATTGTTTCAATACCCAATGTTAATGGAGTAACGTCTAACAACAATACGTCTGTCTTGTCGCCTGCCAATACAGCACCTTGTACTGCGGCACCAGCGGCCACTGCCTCGTCTGGGTTAACGTCTTTACGTGGAGCCTTACCGAACAGTTTTTCAACTGCTTCTTGTACCTTAGGCATACGTGTTTGTCCACCAACTAAAATAACTTCGTCAATGTCTGCGGCAGTTACTTTAGCATCTGCCATCGCTGTCTTGCATGGCTCGATTGAGCGTTGAATTAGTTTCTCAACCATTTGTTCAAATTTAGCACGACTGATTGTCACGTTTAAATGCTTAGGACCACCTGCATCTGCTGTAACATATGGCAGGTTAACACTAGTTGATTGCGCTGAAGACAACTCAATCTTAGCCTTCTCTGCGGCATCTTTCAAACGTTGTAGAGCCAGTACGTCTGACTTGAGATCGATGCCATTTTCTTTCTTAAACTCATCAACTAGGTGATCCATTAGAACTTGGTCAAAGTCTTCACCGCCTAGGAATGTATCGCCATTTGTTGACAACACTTCAATCTGCTTGTCGCCATCGATGTTGGCAATTTCGATAATTGAAATATCAAATGTACCACCACCTAGGTCGTATACGGCAATCTTACGATCCTTCTTGTCTGCCTTATCAACACCGTATGCTAGTGCGGCCGCTGTTGGCTCATTAATAATACGTAGAACTTCTAGACCAGCGATACGACCAGCATCTTTAGTTGCTTGACGTTGGCTGTCATTAAAGTAAGCAGGAACAGTAATAACTGCTTGAGTAACTTCTGTACCCAAATAGTCTTCAGCAGTCTTTTTCATTTTGCGAAGTACTTCTGCTGACACTTGTTGTGGAGCAAGTTTTTCGCCATTTGCTTCGATCCATGCATCACCATTATCAGCCTTGATAATAGAATATGGCATTAAGTCGATGTCCTTCTGCACAGCTTGTTCATCAAACTTACGTCCGATTAAACGCTTGCTGGCGTAGATTGTATTCTTTGGGTTTGTGACTGCTTGTCGTTTTGCTGTTGCACCTACTAGGATCTCGTCCTTTGTATATGCAATGATTGATGGTGTTGTTCTAGCACCTTCGCTGTTTTCGATTACTTTAGCAACTCCGTTTTCTAAGATTGCTACACAGCTATTTGTTGTACCTAAGTCGATACCGATGATTTTGCTCATAATTTTCTCCTTTGTTTAAGCAAGTAAATTTTGTAGGCCCTTACGGCGCTCTACAAATTTATTTATCTCTGATAATTTATTATTTTGTATTTTCGAATATAAATTCTGCTTCTGGAATACGGGTATGTGTGTTTTTACTGCCTAATACTATAACTATACGATTTCCAATATCTGTATCTAGCATCATAACTATACATCCACCAGAGGCATTAATGTACCCTGTTTTGCTTACTATAAATTTATGCCTTTTACCTATAATAGGGTTTGTATTCCGAAACACCAGCCAGCGTTTACGTATTTTAATTTTAACTTCACTAGTATTCGCGGCGTGTGTAATTTCTGGATAAATGCTTGCGGCATCTACTAGTCTTATTAAATCTCTAGCAGTACTAACATTCATAATGCTAAGACCAGTAGGCTCAACAAAATTAGTGTTTGGCATTTCTAAAAGATGTGCTTTGCTATTCATAGCACGTACACATGAAGCTCGGCCTCCGGGATAGTTGTCGCACAGTAACTCAGCGGCGTGATTATCCGAACGAATTAAAGCCATGTCTATTAACTGAGCCCTAGTAAATAGACCTATAGACTGCATAGGATCTTGATGTGCATCTAATACAATCATCACTGTCATCAGTTTGCTGATACTGGCAATACTGCGTACCTGATCGGGATTTTCACTTTGGATTATATGTCCATTCTCGTCTGCTACTAGCCAACTTTTAGCAGTGACCTTGCTAGGCCAATCAAATGCGTAACTATGGCTACTGACAAATAATCCTATAAGGATTATAAGTTTTCGATAGTTGACCATTTTTTAAGTTTTTCACGTTTGTTTAATGCGGCTTGCTCGATGTTGGTCCAACTGATAACATCCATCTCTTGTAGGATTTCAATCATGGCATACAAATCGCCTAGTTCTTCTTCCAAGTGTTCCCTATTGGTTTTAGGTTTACCTGGTTTTAAATTATCAATACCAAAACGATGGCATTTACTAATCGCCTGAATTACTTCTGCACATTCTTCTGAAAGAATGTTCATTACTTCACGTTCTTGACTGTTCATAAGTATTTTAAAAACTCCGCTTCTGATAAAAGTTGTCTTAGTTGAGGAATAATTTTAGCATCTACTTCATACCACAAATCTTTAGCAGTTCCGTTAGTACAACAAAACCTTAGTAGACCATTTTTTAGTTCTACCTTCATGTATACTTCACCACTAGGTTTGATTATTTCTCTCATCTCTGATTAGCGAAGGGAGCGATGTAAGTGCCACCGCTAGTTGTGCTAGTTCGGAGAGTATTGTAGACATTTTGTATTCCTACTGCTTGATTCCAAGCATCTTCTAATGCATGGTGCGCTGTAACGGGAGGACGCTGTGGATTGATACCCAAGTCAAATGCTGTACGTACATCACGCACTTGCCAGTATTGCCAAGGTATTGCTTTGTTAATACGTTTAAAAACATTTTCGCAAATTACAATATCAAACACACTGCCATTAGACCACACACGCTTGGCACCCCAGCAGAATTTATAAAGTTGCTGAAATGCATCTTCAATTTGAATTCTACCTTCGGGATCAAAAGCGGCTTCTTGCGCTTCTTTACTTTGGCTAGCCCACCAAGCGATTGTATCATCGTTAGTAACTAGTCCGATTCTATCACAACTGTCGAGATCTACTTTTACATAGAAGCTCTCCATTGCAGGTTCTTTTAATTCTGATCCAAAAGGATCAAACTTAACAGCACCAATTGTAAGAATAGCCGCATCGGTTGATGTTGCTAGTGTTTCTAAATCTATCATAATATCTGTATTCATACATATATTATAGCATACTTAGAACTGTGTGTCAATACATTTTTTTAGGTAATTGTTGATCTTGCAACTTTTTACGCCAACGAGCTTTGGCCGCGCCTTTTTTACGCTTACGCTCTGTAGTTGGCTTTTCGTAGAACTCTTTGGCTCTTAATACGTCCAAAAGTTTACTGTCATCAATTTTACGTTTAAATCGACGTAAGGCTTGGTTGATGTTTTCGTTATCTTTAACTGTAACACCAGTCCCTTTAGTCTTCTTGTGCATTATCCTCACCTTCTTGTTGGTTTTTTATTTGTTCTACAATAAAATCTAAATCATATATTCTACTTCTACTTATCAAGTGATAAGGAGTAGCTTCATCTTTAGTCATGTAATAAGCATTAGGATGTGCCAACATAAAAGAAACAAATTTTTGAGTAATCGGATCACAATTATCAATGTCAATAATTATACAATCAACTTGATTTGCTATACTTAGCATCCACCCGATATCTGTGTCATCGTTGTCAAAAATAAAAACGTTTAGATCTTCAATACTTTGACTAAGGATAGTTTGAAACTGTTCTTTAACATAGTTACTAGGCTTCACCAGCAAGTATCCCAGATTTATATTAAACAACTTATCCGGTGGTGTTATTAAGGTTATTCTTCCTAGATTCATATTAACATTCTATTATTAAGTTTTGACCAAAGACTATTTGGGTTAAATTGTTCTTCATTTTGAACATATTCTACTCTCTTGTTTTTGTTTGCAAGATCCCGTCCTCGTCCTTGATCATGTAGGTCTTTTTTTTTGAGTTGTCCTCGGGTAAATCAACGTCCAAAGAAACTTCGTGTCCTTCACCGTTGATATATGTTTCCCCTTTTGCTACCCTTTCTTCAACCGTAGACTCTGGTTGGGCTATTGCCTTTTCAGCTTCTTCTATCATACGGTTCCATTTATCTAATTCACTTATAGATTCAGATGAATCTACTGTAATTTCTTCTGGCGCTGTTATATCACCTCCTAGTGCAGTCGCCGGCGTTGCGATAAATTCTTCTTCACTGATATCTTCACCAATCTCATAGTCAACAATTGGTTCTTTTTTTGGTACTTCAAATTCTGGACCAGTCTGTATCCATTCTCCTCCAGGAGTACGCACACCTTCAAATTCGGTAACAGTTTCTTTAATCTGCTCAATTTGAGTTTCTGTCAGAGGTCCATCATCTTTCTCGTAGTCTGCAGGCTTCTCGCCTACATCTGCTACATAAGGATCAGGTGTATCTTCTTTCAAATCTTGTTGTTCTCTTGTCCATGCAAATGTCATCTGTGCGGCTAGTAACATAATAACTGCTAGTGGATCAAATACAACAACGATTAAGATAATGATCCAAGTTACTGCTCGTTCCAGCATGGACTCGTCCGGTGCTGTTCCGTAGAGGAAGGCAGCGATATACTTAATAGGGCCAACTTCGGCTTCGACCTTACGTACTTCTGCACGTACTGGAGCCGCTTCGTCGTTAAGACTAGCAATAAGTTTCTGCTGGGCTTCAATGTCTTTGGCAAGCGAAACCCTGTCCTTCTGCTGACTCTTACGTACAGAGTTGGCTTTGTCGGCACCTTTTTCATCTGACGAGCGACCCATGATTTGGTCCACCGCTTCATCCATCTGTTTAAGTTGCTTCCTGTCAGCTTCGATATTCTCTTTGGCAGTTTTAATTTTTTCATCATATACAGCTATTTTACTCCCGACATCGCCGCTCACTAGCGTTTGATCGTTGTGTGCTTTACTAAGGAATCCAAAGATACCCATTGATGTGATCAGCATCAGTACAATGACTGCAATAGTCATATAGTATTTCATGAAGCGTGGAGCCTTTTCCCAATTGGCTTTTAACCAAGAGGCGCAGACAAGTTTGCCAACTTCTAGTGCCGAACCCATAATGATGATGGGAATAGCGGCCGCTGAAAAGATAGCGGTCAAACCTACTACTGAGTAATAGATTGCGACCGCCGATATTGTTAAACCTGTTAAGAGTAGTAAGTAAGCTAGTATCATCCTGTAATTATACACTTTCAATAAGGACTTTGCAAGTCCTTATTTGTTCAATTATGTTATAATGGTGAACCTGCTAGAGTAGTTCCACTGATTTGAGTTACTGCTACAGTTCCAAAGATGTTAGATGCTGTTGCATTAGGTTGTGTGATTGTAACCTTAACTTGACTATCACCTTGTTGAGCTGTATTATACACACGATATGTACGATACGTATTTGATAAAATACCTGCTGTAACTATATCTTGGATAGCCAATGCTTTGGTAGTAATAGCCGTTCCACCGATACCTACATACGCTGTTTGCCCTGTAACACCATCTGCATTAGTATACGTACCACTTGCACTTTGCCCGATTGATTTTAAATAATTATTCCATTCACCGAGGATAAACTCATCACGGTCAAATGCAACTGTGAATGTTAGCCCGGTTGGTTGTGTTGTTGCATCTGTACCGCTGGTATTTCCAGATACTTGAACATCTAAAATTCGGCAATCGCTTACCCCATCTAGCTGATTTAAAATCATGCTCCAACGGACGTTACCCTGTGCCAAGTACAGGGCCTGTGTAGCTGTCATGCTAGTGGCGTTAGTATATGATGAGTTAGTCCAATCGTATGGATTTACACTACCGTTAGCTGTAGTTGTACCCGAAGCGACTGGGTAATATGTCGTGCTTGTCATAGTCAACACCACTTGATAAAGTGACGGTGTTAACTGATTACTATCTTGTTGGTATCCTGATCCGGCCATTTTGCCTACTCCTAGTTTATAGTATATTTAGCTATAGAATTACTTAAACACAATTAACGCAAGCATGGCGGCTTGACAAAAGAAGCCAAAACCAATGGTTACAATGTTTAAAAAATCCTTTTGGATTGCGGCCTTGATAAAAAAGCAAAATAATCCAGCCCAACTAAACAAGACCATATCAACAGGAGGCATTTTTTCAGTGAGTCCTGTTAACACTGCTAGCATCGTAGGAAGCGTAGCTAGGTGTAGCAGAATAACTGCTACCCAGCCCATTGTTTCTGCACTTACATGAGGTGCATGTTCTTTAACATTTTTAACCCATAAATTCAAATCAAAAAGGTCATGTACTTGTTTCTTTAAAACGTCCATATTCATGTGTATTTTCCTTAGTTGTAAAAGATGTGATGGCCAATTTTAGCCACGGGTTTTTTGTTCCAGCCTGGCTGTATGTAATCCCCATGGAAATATAGGGCGTTCTTTAAGTCTGGAAGACGGAAACCTTCCAATAAGACTTTCTTTGCTACTTCCATTGACTCGGTGTACATTGGCCCATTCATAGGCTTCATGGCACTTGGTGCTTCGCAGTACCAACTAAATTGGCACATGACTTTTTGGTATACTACATTCTTTTGATATACTACCTTACAGATATCACTAGGGAAATCTCCACTTTCTGTACGGTTGATTGTGACCTGAGCTACAGCTACTTTGCCTTCAAAAGGCTCACTGCCTGCTTCATGATAGATATTACGAGCTAGACAATCTAATTGTGCTTGTCTTATTTGAGCTGTAATCGGACTCGCTTGTTCGCGAGCTTGTTTTAAGTGGTCGAACTTACGAGCCACTGTAACTTGTGCTACTGAAATAATTGCTAGAATAACCAAGCAATTTACTACTAGTTTGATAATGCGTATCATTTTTGTCTCCTTTACGCTGGATGAGGTATCGCTACTACCGTCATGAGTTAATGTTTGGCTGTATCCGTTTCTCCTTAACAAAAAGCCGTTTGCCCCAAAACCCTTCGGGGACAATATATAGTTATCCTCGTTTTTCAAAGGAAAAGTACTATGTTTATACTTAGTCACAGTTTAACGCCTCATTCGAGAAATGTCAACTGCTTGTTCATCACTAAAAACCGGCACTGCGTTGCTTTTATGCATGGTTGCGATGCCTTTTACCTTGTCGCCAGTATAAACCTTAGCTGGAGCAAGGGTTGCATTACCGGTAAAATCTCCACGACTTTGAATGTGGGCGGTAGTATTACGGCCCTCTGGAATCTTCAAACTGTAACTAGAACTCAAACTTTCAGCCGACATGGCACGACGGCGTTTCTTTTCTTCTAGCTCAATACCTTGACGTTTGAGTAACTCTTTCCAACTTTCTTCCAATTCTCTAGCCTTTCTAGCATGTTCTGCCGAAGCGAATTTCTTTTTGCCTTTCTTTTTGCCAGTAGTTGAATACATAGGCGGTAATAGATGCATACTCATTAGTAACATCCAATCATTGTAATATTTTTAGCATTGTTGGCAATCCAAGCACCGTACTTTTTGTGAAATTTATCATATGGCTCACCTAACTTGTTAGGATCCAA
>Ga0208741_10000250_pt1 | contig 28424 bp, 51 predicted proteins | sample CryBogCBE03Jun09_FD_184576 | JGI IMG/M metagenome (GOLD analysis project Ga0208741, IMG submission 184576) | Freshwater microbial communities from Crystal Bog, Wisconsin, USA - CBE03Jun09 (SPAdes) | ecosystem: Environmental > Aquatic > Freshwater > Lake | place: Crystal Bog, Wisconsin, USA...
TCCTATCCCGCTCCATTTTTATAAACTAAAGAAAGAAAATTATGCCAAGACAATGTAGTGAGGCTGCAGTTCTAGCCATCGGTAATCGTTATGATATGATATTGATTGCAAGTGAGAGAGTTCGTGAGTTGGTTAAGGGACATAAGCCTAAAATTAAAACTAACAATAAGTATTCAGTTACTGCGTTGTTAGAGATTGAACAAGGACATGTAGGTCGTGAGTATTTGAAAAAACTCAAAGACCCAAAAGATAAAACTGATAGGTTTGAAAGATATTAAAAATGTGGGGGTATAGCTCATCTGGTAGAGCAGGTGCTTTGCAAGCATCAGGTGGCAGGTTCGAGTCCTGTTGCCTCCACCATTAATAATGGAAATGTGGTCGAGTGGTCTATGGCGCTGGTCTTGAAAACCAGAGAATCGAAAGGTTCCGTGAGTTCGAATCTCACCGTTTCCGCCAAGAGTTAAAAACATCCTAGACAAACATTCGCAATAATAGGGCTTGATCAACCCATCGTTCTTTTTATATATTATATTATAGTATCACATAGAGCAACTAGGATGTTTTTAATAAAATTGTAATATATATACGTATAAATAGTAATGACTACATGGGGTAGTTATAAAAATTATAATTAAAGGGTATATATCATGGCACATACAGTAACGATTACAATCGCATCAGCACAACATAGTTTTGCTGCAGGCACAGTCTCAGCAGGTATCAAAGTAACATTAGGTACACTTGATCCACATGTACTATCTACTGCACCTTACATCGCAACATTTGAAAATGTTGATGCAGGTGATTATAACATCATCGCAGTAGCAGTTGACCAAAATGGTAATGAATTAGGTGATGCAATCACAGGTTCAGCAACAGTTGCACCAGACGTTGTAAATATTGATGTTCCAGCATCAATGATCGTTAACGTAGCATAATATGCCTATTCAAACTGCAGCTAACTTACTAATTGATAGTATATTGCTAAGTTTAGCAATGGCAACTATTGCATCTACTATAGTTGCAATAAATAACATTTTTTATAAGTTCTGGAATTACAGTCAAGTAAAAATTGATGTGCCAGTTTCAATGTCAATAGCTGTAGAAAAGTAAATCGACCACAACGATTGAGTGGTTCTGGAACTCGTAACCAGAACAAGTAAGGGCTCTTAGGAGCCTTTTTTTGTGGATAAAATTTTTAAACGATGTTCAACTGTTGCAATTTGATCGTCATAGTACAACGGATTTGCCTGTCTAATGATCTCTACTGATTTATACCAGTGTGTATCAGTTTTATTCAACAACCATCTCCAACATGTGTTGAATCGTTCTAATAACAAAAAGCATGGTACATCCATACTACCTGCCAAATGACATAATCCAGTATCAATACTCACAAATGCATCAACATGACTCATCAAGGCTGCAGTATCATCCCAATTGTGTATATTACTACTATAGTCTTTTACACCATTATTAATTAATATTTGTCTTTCATTATCATCGCAGATAACTTGAAAGTTTACCCATTGATAATCAACATTATTCTTTATAAGTTCTAGTATTTTGTCAAAAGGAAACTTTCTAGTTCTTCCACTCCAACAAAAACCCACTGTAAACTTTTTCTTTGTATCTATAATATTATTCCATTTGTCAATAGAAATATCTGTAGGTTTAATGTAATTAGTTACTTCTTTCATATTTTCATATGTTAGTCTTAGTACTTTTGGTATACTCAATATAGGTGTCCAATAATCGTACTCCGGTAGTGTTTCTTTGTTACTAATTATTGTACAGTAGGGAAATGAACTATCAAATAAGGTTTTCCATTCAGGCTCAGTACAGTGAATAATACTTGCACCCATATCATATAATTCTTTGGTAAATCTACTAAATTGTATATTGTCACCTGCACCTTCTTCACACGTGATTAATAATCTTTTACCTTTTAGTGATTGTCCTTCCCATCTAGGTTTACTATAGGTGCTTAATACATTTTCATGATGTTTAAATCTCCAACGAGTTTCAAAATGATCCCAACCAACGGGTAAATCACCTGCAAGTAAATATGCAGTAGCTAAATTAAAAGGAAAGTTTCTGTCTTCTGGATCTAAGTCAATAGCAGTTTGAAAAAAGTTATAACTGAGTTTTGGTTGCCCGGCAGCTCTTAGTATCATTGCGTAATTATTGTACGATAATGCAATGAAAGGATAACGTGCAAAAACTTCAGCATAACAAAGTAATGCATTTTCATAATCATGTTCAGCATAATATTTTTTACCAGCTATATCTAATTCTTCTAGGGTCATCAGAATATTTATTTTTGTATATAGCCTAGTTAAATTAAATAATACACTATGTCTGTACTAATATTAACCAAACAAGATAGAAACGAATTTGAAACAAATCGTTTATTAGAGTCCTTTACCAATAAAGGAATAGATGCCAAAGCATATCACCCTGATGATTTTGATATCATCGTGGATCAAAATTTACGTAATGGTATTAAACATCTGGGACAAGACTTTGAAATACCAAAACTTGTATTGTGTAGATTAGGTGCAGGTATATTACCTTTTCAACTTGCAGTACTAAGGCATTTTGAACAGGCTGGTATAATGACAGTCAATCATAGTGAAAGTATTGAGACTGTTAAAGATAAATTGCGCACAAGTCAAATATTGAGTAGACATGGTATACCTATCCCAAGTACAATGATGGTTAGATTTCCAATCGAAGAACAGTTGGTAAAAGATAAAATTGGTTTCCCCTGTGTTGTAAAAGTTGTTACAGGTAGTTATGGTGAAGGTATTTATCTATGTGATAGACAACGTGACTTCAAAAAGTTAATGGAGTTTGTAGATAACTTGGGTAACAAAAAAACAATGATTGTACAAAAGTATATGGGTCATCGGCCAGGAGAAGACTTACGTGTATTAGTCATTGGTGGAAAAGTAATTGGTGCAATGAAACGTAGTGCTCCTGAGGGAGATTTTCGTGCTAACATTACAGGTGGCGGTAGTGGTGAGAGTTATCCAATGACACCTGAAATAGAATTCCTAGCATTAGAGACTGCTAAAGTATTAAATCTAGATATAGCAGGTATTGATTTATTGTTTACTGAAGATGGATTTGTAGTGTGTGAAGCCAATAGTAACCCAGGATTCAGTGGATTTGAAAAGTATTGTAATATTGATGTTGCAGATAAACTAACCGAATACATCAAATTCAAACTAAGAGGTTGACCCAAGTATATTGTATGTATTCAAAAGATATGTTACAATAAATACATGATGAGAAAAATTCTGATTGTATTGATTCTATTACCATTTTTTGTATTTGCAAAGGCAACAACAGTTGTATATAATGTAACTGATCATCAAGTAATTGATGGATCATTGGATAATACTCAAGTTAGTATTGCTAGCATTAGCAAACTTATGACAGTTTATACAGTTCTCAAAGAAGAACAAGACTTGAATGAAAAACTCACAGTAGAAGATGGCCGTGTAACAAATACACATATTCGTAAAGGTATGGTATTGTCTAGATTAGACTTGATTAATTTAGCATTGATCTCTAGTGATAACTTAGCTGCACAAACACTAAGCGAAAACTTCCCCGGTGGTAGACAAAACTTTGTTCGCACAATGAATCAACATGCATTTGAGTTGGGTATGTTTCATACAGGGTTTGTCGAACCCACTGGTCTAAGCCCAATGAACTATAGTAGCGTCAACGACATTGTTCAGTTGACACAAGTAGTTAGTCAATTTTCTATTGTACAAAATGCCGCAAAAAGTCAAAAAGTAGTCACAGAAACTATAGTTATGACAAAGAAAGGTAAAAAGAAACAAGTCAGTAAAGTTCAAGGTAATCCAACTAGCAGATACTTTGGGCGTGACGGGATTATTACTATCAAAACAGGATTCACAAATGCGGCAGGGTTTTGCATAACTATGCTAGTTTATGAACACGAAAAACTTTACAATATTACAGTACTAGGAGCTAGGTCTAGTAAAGAAAGGCAACTCATTGTCGAGAGAAGCCTAAAAACAATTTATAACGCATAAAGTACGTATATTATAAATATGGCATAAATACGATTACTATGCTAACATTCATCAAAGATTTATCAAATGCCTTATTAGACTTTATCAAAGATGACCCTGTACGCCCTGAAATTTCAAAAGACTTTAGAGTAAGCAATGGTAGAATGGTAGCTGCACTAGTTGAAGAAGAAAAACCAGAAGCAATGGTATGTGTTAGCTTTCATGATTTTGTTCCTGAGAATGTAAATGACTTGAATACTACTCATGTAGTTCCTACTACAGCTGTATTTTATACAATATGGAGTTACAAGGCAGGTAAAGGTAAAGAGTTATTGATTCAAGCTGTAAAAGAAATACAAAAACAACACCCAACGGTAACTAGGTTCGTAACATTAAGTCCTAAAACAGAAACTGCACGTAGATTTCATCTTAGAAATGGTGCTATTGTTTTCAGAGAAAACATAGACACGACTAATTATGAATATACTAAACCACAAGATATCCCTGATAACACATAAATAATGTGTGGATATCAGATATTTTTACAAAAATAATCAACATAGTTATAAACATGAGTCTATTATTACCTATTTTGGTAATGCAATAGCTCAGGTTATAGAATTGCCTCCTATATTAGAAGTTTGCTTATATGATTTAGGACCTGAAGTCTATGGTGGAATTGACATGTATACGATTAATCGTATAGGTCTTAACTATGATTTATCTTTTGAGGATTTACCTAAAATCCTCACACATGAACTTATTCATGTCAATCAAAAACACACAAAATTACTAGAATTTAGGTCCAATCGTCATTACTATTGGAGAGGTATTCCCTATACAAACAAAACCCCTGACCAACTTACACATGAAGAATATCAAAATTTACCATGGGAAATTGACGTAAAAGAACGTCAGTCTAAAGTATTACAAATGGCCTTGGATCTTTTGAGTAAAGATGTGTTGTAAAAAACACACATTTTAGCCAAAATTTGACAATAATCTTGTTCCGTGCTATAATTCATTTATGAATAGAAAAAAGCGTACGGACCGTAATCACATTATCTACTGTATCACTAATACTGAAACAGGTGAGCAATATGTTGGATTAACTGCTGTGAGCACCACAGTAAAAAGATCCTTATATGTCCGTATTCGCAAACATATTCAACGAGCAAAAACAGAGTCAAAAAACTGGGGCCTATGCGAAAGTATTCGCAATTATGGTACAGAGTCATTCAATTACGGTGTAATTGAAATTATTCGTGGTAAGGCAGAAGCCCATAAACGAGAAACTGAACTAATTAAAACTTACAATCCTGCCCTCAACACATTCAAATAATATGAAATATTTTATTGGCTTTCTTTTCGGAACTTTATTCTGGGCAACTGTACTATATACAATTAAGATACCTGAGTGTATAATCGTCTATGATCTACCTGAATTACTAGATCAAAAAGTAGAACCTGTTAAACCAGTACCGATGACATAAGGAATAAAAAATGGTAACTATCGTAAAACACGAATGGCATCAATGTGATGTCCAATATGCAATTGAACTTGACGAAGATTTGTTGAGTGAAATTTATCCAGACCATGATGAAGATGCCATCACAGGCATGCTCAAGCAAATAGAAGAAGGTGATATTGACATTGAAGATGTCATCAATGAGGCATGGGATAATGATGTAGAAATTGAATGGGACCACCAACAAGATAACATGTGGACCATGAGTAAAGGTGGTTACGAAGTTACATACGAATTGGGTGATGAAGATAGCTGGGTAGAACCTACTAAAGAACCAGAACCAACACACAAGTGTACAAAGTGTCGTTGGACAGGACAGAGTTATAATACACTTACACAATATTTGCGTGAAGATGGTAGTGTAATTGAAGATTACTATAACTCGGATGAAGAATCAGATAATACTAAAGACGTATGTCCTATGTGTGATAGTGATGTAGAATTGACAGAGGTAGGTATTGTTGAAGAAAAAGAACGTAATGAGCGTATGGCACGTTGGGCAAAAGAAGAAGAGGAAGAAAACTTAGAAGGTGATCCTTGCTATAGCTGTGATAAAGTTGTAGCACAAGAAGACTTGATTGAAATGGATGGTCAGTATATATGCCCACATTGCGGTGAGGGTTGGGTCGATATGGATAACCGTGAAGATGAGGTAGATATTACTCAAAGAACAAAAGAATTAGAAGAGGCATTAGAAGAACTTAAACGTGAATTTGAATCATTATCTGAAGACGAGGATGAAGATGAGGAAGACGGTGAAGAAGTACACTGGCCTTTCCCAATTGATAAACCAAATGAACTTAAACCAACAGTAAAATGGCCTTTTGAAAATGCAATTGAAGTAGATGATGAAGAAGAATTTCTAGAGGATTTATCAGTATTGCAAAAACCTATAGAAGCTGATCCAGAAGAAACTTTACCAAATTACCCAGCTGGTGAATATACTATTCGTGTCTGGGGTCGTACACGTGAGATTGGTGTAGGTACAATCACTAAAGCACAATATGATTATTGGAGTAGTGATGACCGTAGCTACGGTGATCTAGATGATGCACTTAATGAGAACTATGACTATGAGGAAGAAGGTACTCCCGAAGATGCACAGTTTACTATGCCTTATTATGAGTACCAAGACGTTAAGAGCATTTGGGGATTTGATGAAGATGATACCTCAATGACGATTACCAACCAAGATGGTGTAGAAATCTATGAAGGTGATGTAGCAAGTTTTATTCAAGATGCTCATGGTTATGGTAGTATTACATCATATGACATGACTGAAGAAACTGATGAAATGTATCCTCAATACTTAGGTAAAGGTACATTTGTTGTTTGGACACAAGGTGGCAAAGGTAGTTGTATTCAAACTACTATTACTATTGAAGAAGGTGAAGAGTTTGATCCTCGCAAGTTCGGTTACAAAACAAACGACATTGAAGGTAGTAGTATCATTACAAGATTAGTCTATGACGGTGAAGAACTTGATGATGAGGGTATGGATGACGATAACTGGCGTGGTCAGTGGAGTGAATTTAATGTATACGAGAACCTCGAATGACAGATGAATACAATTTGGTTGGGAAGAGTTATACCTTCCCTGACGGTAATACCATCAAAGTTATACAAATCAAAATGCGTGATTATGATTTAACCGCACGAGTTGAACCTTTTGTAACATTTTTAGTAACATCTGGGCCCGGTATTCCTAAAAAAGAGGTTATGCGTCAACATGATTTTCTTGCTAATTTTGGTCATTTATTTGGTATAACTGATCCACCTATTAGACCATCTAGATAAATATTCTATGTTCAAAAAAATCTTTTCTTTCAGTAATATGACATTATTGGTAGCATTGGGTCTTAGTACCATTGCTGCCTGGTATAGTATCATTGGTTTAACTGCTATCTTTGCCGGTGCAGTTATTCCTGTCGTTATCATGGGTAGTGCATTAGAAATTGCTAAAGTTACTACAACCGTTTGGTTGCGTAAATATTGGCATTATGCAAGCCTTATTACTAAAATCTATCTAGTACCTGCAATTGTTATACTTGCATTGATTACGAGTATGGGTATATTTGGCTTCTTGTCAAAAGCACACATGGATCAAGGAATGATCAGTGGTGATGTACTTGATAAAATTGCATTGTATGATGAAAAAATTAAAACTGAGAAAGAAAACATAGATGCAAATCGCAAAGCTCTCAAACAGATGGATGACGCAGTGGACCAAGTTATGGGTCGTAGTGAAGACGAAAAAGGGGCGGATAAAGCCGTCGCAATACGAAGAGCCCAGCAGAAAGAACGTAGTCGCCTTACTCAAGAGATTGGCGAATCGCAGAAACGCATCGCTAACCTTAATGAAGAAAGAGCGCCTATTGCTAAGGAGGTACGAAAGGTCGAGGCAGAAGTTGGACCAATCAAATACATTGCAGCCTTCATCTATGGAGACAATCCAGATCAAAACATCTTAGAACGAGCAGTACGCTGGGTTATCATATTACTTGTGATTGTGTTTGATCCGCTTGCTATTATGTTGGTGCTAGCCGCAAATCAAAGTAAAGATTGGGATAAAGAGTTAGAAGAACGTGAACAAGAAATTCCTGAAGTAATTAAAGAACAGGAAGAATTATACGATGAAGTATTTCCTACTATACAAGAACTAGATGCTGATGTTGGTGAGAAGCCAACAGAAGAAGAATTAAATGAAATTGAAAAAGCTAGTGATCCCACATTAGACCCATGTTACAAATGTGGCACACCTTTAATCAATGTTCCGGGCATAGGTCCTTTCTGCCCCAATAAAGAATGTGATGTTATTGACAATACAAAAAACGAAGATATTGAAATAACTATTCTTACAAAAGAAGAACAAGATGCAGTAGATGATACCATACCTAAGGATAGTACTCCAAATTTTGAAGGTGTTAAGGTAAATGATGAATGGGTCCAAACAGGTCCTGACTTTGCCAATAAAAATGTTGAACTAACTGCATCTGATAACATAACTGTAGACAATGATGTTACCATTCCTGATTTTAAACAGTTACATGGTGAATATGTTGAGTATCAGGGTAAGCGTATGCACTATCGTGTACTACAAGAATTAAGACCTGATTTAAAATTACAAGTTGACGGAGCCTCTACAGAACCAAAAGTAGGATTTGGCATAAGTTTCCCTGCTACAGCATCATCTGGTGACATTTTTGTTAGAGTAGATGCTATGCCAAATAAGGTATTCAAATATAATGGTTCTAAATGGATAGAAACTAATAGAGAATCTACTGACAGTTATTTGGGTAATGATGATTATATCAAACATTTAATTGAAAAATTGGAAAGCGGTGAATATGATCCAGAATTATTAACACCGGCTGAACAAGATTTTGTTGCAGAATACATACAAAAACATCAAAACTAAGGGTTATACCCAAAATAATTGATTATAAATCCAATTTATAATATACTACTATTATTGTTCAACAACTTTACGAGGTCTCTATGAAACTCACTTTAATCAGTTTAGCTATTGCTACTACATTGGTAGCTTGTTCATCTATCAAACCAGAAACTGGGCTAGATGCAGGTCAAATCACACCAATCAATGCACAAAAACTTGCTACCAATTTTACACGAAAAGGTGTAAAAATTGAGTGGAACTGTAATTTCCCAACTGGTATATTAGGTTCTGCTTGTTCTAAAGGTGATATCAAATCAATTGAAGTTACTGCATATGCACCAAGCTATGGAAATAGTGAGGTGAATCGTGAAAATGCATTCAATATTGCAAGTATGAATGCAAAAGCAAAATTGCGTAGATTCATCAATGAAGATATTTCAACTACTGAAGTTAAAACAGTCTTAACAAAGAATGTTGAAAAAGCTAATGATAGAATTAAAAATCGTATCAATGCAGATACCGAAGTCGCAATGTCTGATACTGATGCAGATAAAGAAACAAATTGGGCAGTACGTGAAAATGCAAATGATACAGTACAATCATTGACTGAAAATATTCGTGTACAAGCACAGGGTATTTTACGTGGTGTATATGCAGTTGATGAACGAGTAGTGGATAGACAAACTGTACAAGTAACTATTCGTTGGGATCAAGATAGCGATAAAGCAAGTTTATCATTGCGTAAGAAATTTCAATGAAATACTTAGCTATTTTACTAGCAGTCTTATTGACTGCTTGCGCTAGCACCACTACTCCTCAACTTGCAACAAGTAATAACAACAATCCATCACAAGAGATTCACATAACTGGTGTTGGTGTAACAGTTGAAGAGGCTAAACAAAATGGTTTCAAAACTGCTATTGAATATGTTGTTGGTACAGTTCTTGTAAGTGAGAAAGAAGCCAGCAACAATCAATTGATTAAGAATCAAATCATCAACTATAGTGCTGGTTACATTGATAGTTACAAAATACTAAGCACTACACAAGTAGGTAAAAATATTGCGTTATCTATGAATGTAGTTGTTAAGAGTAGCCATATTGCTGAGATGATTCTAGGAGAAAGACATAGAACCAATTTAGATGGGGAACAAATTGCATCTAAATATGAGTCACTATTGAATCTTAGAACTCAACAAGAAAAATTACTTCAAAATATTTTGGATAACTACTATGATCAAGGTATGCTGTACAAGGATACTGGTGTAGAGTACAAATACAATGATAAAAGGCAACTAATTCTTATTGTAAAGGGTGAAAGAACATCTAATCAAAATTATTACAAAGCATTGGATGAAACATTAAAATTGTTAGCTGATAACAATACCAGTAGTCCTTATAAAGTTGTATTGAGAATAAATCCTAATCATAATAGTATATTCGCACAGATACATACATACTATTTTAATGATGAAAAAATTTACAATATGATTGAACACTTTAATACTGGTATTATTGTAACTAAATTTTTGGATTCAAACAATAGAACTTTGTATGCAAAATGTTGGAGATCAGAATATCATGTTACTGCCGGAGATATAGAACGAGAAAAATTGGTAGATGACATCGTATTAAACTCTAGTTCACCTGAATACAGTTATTTGCGATACTTTGATCACTTAGAAACAACTGTGATGAAACTAGCTGACGTATACAAAGATAGAAAGTTGTGCCAGTAATAGGGTAACTATTTTTGTATGGTCAAACTGAACATTGATAAGTAATTATAACTATAAAGATTTATGACAGAAGAAAACAAATCCATCAACAATTGCAGTTTTTGTGGCAATAGCAAAGAATCAGTAAAGAAATTAGTCGTAGGTGAGAATGTTTCAATATGTAGTGACTGTATTGAATTATGCCAAGACCTCATTATTGATGAAACAATCGAACCTACCGAAGTAAATACCGAAGAGCAGTATGATCCTGAAAGTGTTAAAGAGTATTTGGATCAATATGTGATTGGACAAGATTCTGCTAAAGTTACATTAAGTGTAGCCATAACAAATCACTATAAACGCATTACACATCCACCCAAGAATTTAGAAATTCAAAAGGGTAATGTATTGATATTAGGTCCAACTGGTAGTGGTAAAACACTACTAGCTAAAACTGCTGCCAAATTTTTAAAAGTACCTTTTGTGGTTGCTGATGCTACAAGTTTAACCGAAGCAGGCTATGTAGGCGATGATGTAGAGAGTATGATTGTTATGCTACTCAATGCGGCAGGCGGTGATGTTGATAAAGCACAAAAAGGTATTATCTTTGTAGATGAAATTGATAAAATTGCACGTAAGGGTGAAAGTGCTAGTATCACACGTGATGTATCAGGAGAAGGTGTTCAACAGGCTTTACTGAAATTAGTAGAAGGTACTACATGTAGAGTGCCAAATCAGGGTGGAAGAAAGCATCCCGGCGGTGATATGATCGAAGTCAACACAAAAGATATACTCTTTATTGCAGGTGGCGCATTTGTAGGTTTGAAAGATATCATTGGTAATCGCATGAATGGTACAACAATTGGGTTTAGCGCTGATATCAAAGATAGTAAAATCGAAGGTGATTTGGGTAAAGTAACACCAGATGATTTAACTAAATTTGGATTGATACCTGAATTCATAGGTAGGTTTACTACCACTGTTAGCATTCAAAATTTAAACAAAGAACAACTAGTTCATATTTTAACAGATGTTAAAAACAATTATACTAGTCAGTATCAATATTTGTTAGGTTTAGATAAAATTGAACTAACATTTACACCTGATGCACTAGAAGAAATTGCTGAATGTACATTGAAGCTTAAAACTGGTGCTCGTGGACTACATACAGAAATTGAACGTGTATTAATGCCGCACATGTATAAGACTAGATATTATCGTAAAAATAATATGACTAAGCTAAATATTACTAAGGAGCTAGTTATTAACCCAACTGCAATATTATGCCAGGAAGAAAAGTCATTGTAGGACCAGACGGAAATGTTGAGAAAGCATTACGTAAATTTAAGAAAAAAATAACAGAATCAGGATTACTCCAAGAAGTTCGTGATCGCCAAGAGTATGTTAAGCCAACTATTAAGCGTAAACTAGCTAAAAGTCAAGCTAAACGTAGATGGAAAAAACATTTACGTGATCAGCAACTTCCCCCAAAATTATATTAACCCAATAATATACAAATATTTTACGCAACATTGTAAAATATATAAATAATACAGATGCTGACAGTCAGGTCTGTATTTTTAAAATCTTGCTTTTTTAAGGAGAAAATTATGAGCAAAGTAATCGGTATCGACCTTGGTACCACAAATTCATGTGTAGCCATTATCGAAAATGGTATCCCCAAAGTAATTGAAAATAGCGAAGGTGCTAGAACTACACCATCTATCGTAGCATATGCTAATGATGAGATTTTAGTAGGTGCAAGTGCTAAACGTCAAGCAGTTACAAATCCCAAGAACACAATCTATGCTGCAAAACGCCTAATTGGACGTAAGTTCACAGAGGAAGCAGTACAGAAAGATATTGACTTAATGCCCTATCAAATTATCAAAAATGATAATGGTGATGCCTGGGTTCAAGTCAATGACAACAAACTAGCACCCCCACAAATTTCTGCTGAAGTCTTACGTAAAATGAAGACAACTGCTGAAGATTATTTGGGCAGTGAAGTAACACAAGCAGTTATTACAGTTCCAGCTTATTTCAATGATAGTCAACGTCAAGCTACTAAAGATGCAGGTAAAATTGCTGGTCTAGAAGTATTACGTATTATCAATGAACCAACTGCAGCTGCATTGGCATATGGTGTTAACAAGACAGACAAGAAAGACCGTAAAGTTGCAGTCTATGACTTAGGTGGTGGTACATTTGATGTATCAATCATTGAGATTGCAGATGTTGACGGTGACAAGCAAATCGAAGTACTATCAACAAACGGTGATACATTCTTAGGTGGTGAAGACTTTGACCAACGTATCATGGATTATTTGATTGATGAATTCAAAAAGGATCAAGGCGTTGATCTGAGTAAAGACGTATTGGCATTACAACGTTTGAAGGAAGCCGCAGAGAAAGCTAAGATTGAACTTTCAAGTAGTGCACAAACTGATGTTAACTTGCCTTATGTAACTGCTGATGCAACAGGTCCAAAACACTTGAATGTTAAATTGACACGTAGTAAGCTAGAAAGCTTAGTTGACGAACTAATTCAACGTAGTTTAGCACCATGCAAGACTGCTATGAGTGATGCTAAAGTAACTGCTGATGATATTGATGAAGTTATTTTGGTTGGTGGTATGACACGTATGCCAAAAGTTCAAGAAGTAGTTGAGTCATTGTTTGGTAAAGCACCTCGCAAAGATGTTAACCCAGACGAAGCAGTAGCAGCTGGTGCAGCTATTCAAGGTGATGTGTTGAGCGGTGGACGTACTGATGTATTGTTACTTGATGTTACTCCACTATCATTAGGTATCGAGACATTAGGCGGTGTGTTTAGTAAGTTAATTGAAAAGAATACTACTATTCCTACTAAGAAATCACAAGTATTCAGTACTGCTGAAAACAATCAACCTGCGGTAACTATTAAGGTTGGTCAGGGTGAGCGTGAACTATTCCAATACAATAAAGTATTAGGTGAATTCCAATTAGGTGATATTGCACCCGCACCAAAAGGTGTACCACAGATTGAAGTTACACTTGACATCGATGCTAACGGTATTCTCAAAGTGTCCGCTAAGGATCAAAGCACTGGTAAAGAAAACAAAATCACTATCAAGGCTAATTCTGGACTTTCAGAGGCTGAAATTGCACAAATGGTCAAAGACGGTGAAGAGAATGCAGAGGCTGACAAGCAAATGCGTGATTTAATTGTCGCACGTAATAATGCAGAAGGTACATTGAATGGCTTTAAATCAGACTTTGAAAAATATAGTGACAAAGTTACTGAAGAAGAAAGACAAAAAGCTGCTGATGCTATCAAAGCAGTAGAAGATGCTATGGAAGGCACTGACGCTAAAGCAATTGAAGAGAGCGTTCCTAAGCTATACGAAGCAATTGGTCCAATCACTAAACTCAAATTTGAGGAAGAGGAAGCTAAAAAGAAAGCTGAAGAAGCTGCAAACAGTGATGCTACTGCCAATACAGTAAATGCTGAAAGCACAGAAACTAAAGAAACAGAAGCAGAGCCAACTGTTTAATTAGAAAATTATGTCAGGTGCCGTTTAACGGGCCTGACAGTCATAAACTTGCTTATTAAAGGAGAAATAAAATGACAACAGGAACATTAACATTAAGATCATTAGATATACCTTCAATGCACAAATTTGGCATTGGATTCGATAGTATGTTAGATGAACTATTGAGAATTACCAGTTCTCAAAATAACAATAATTATCCGCCCTATAATATCATACAATTTTCAGAGAACAGTTTTGCAATTGAATTAGCAATTGCTGGATTCTCAGAAGGTGAAATTGACATAAGCTTAGAGGGTCATGTATTGGTTATCAACGGTAGTAAGATTCGTGATTTAGATAAGCCAAAAGAATATCTACATCAAGGAATAAGTAACAGAGACTTTCACCGTGAGTTCACATTAGCAGATCATGTCAAAGTTAAAGATGCAGTCAATGAGAATGGGATCTTGACGATTCATTTAGAAAGAATAATTCCAGAAGAAATGAAGCCGAAAAAGATTGCAATTAAGTATACTAAATAGTATAATACATATTGTGTAAATAATTGATGAGTGTATTTTTGCACTCATCAATTCTAAAAGAGGTTATATAATGTCCCACGAAATTGATACAAGAAATAAAATTAAACCAAATATAAAAATCACAGAACCTCCTATGTTTAAGGTTATTTATATAAATGACAATTTTACAACGATGGATTTTGTTGTTCGTAGTTTGGTAGATCATTTTAGCTATACCAGTGATACCGCTGAATCTATTACTACAGGCATACACGAACAAGGCAGTGCTACTGTAGCAGTTCTTCCATACGAAATTGCAGAACAAAAGGGAATTGAAGTGACTTTACATGCAAGAAATGAAGGTTTCCCGCTTCAAGTTAAAATTGAGGCAGAAGCGTAACTTACAAAGTAATGCGTTTTGCGTAGTACGGATTGGTTTCGTATTTTGGATTATTAAGATAGTTGATATTGTCTTTGACGGTGTCAACTATTTTTTTATGTGAGCCAAATGCCCAATGTGTGACTTTGTGTTCAGTATCTATATCTAATACATAGTCTAATTCAATTTCATCTTTATCTATATCTGGTATCTCACCAAAATACAAATCTAGTGATGGTACACTATTACTAAGTATGATAATTTTTCTTACATCAGGATGTAATTGCAATTTTCTAGTTGTTTGTTCTAGATACACTAAATCATCATATCTTCTTGCTTTTATTTCAAATTTATCTCCATCGGTATAACTTTTATAATTACTCCAACCATTGATACCCAATATTGCTACACCATCTACTACGACTACATTATTACGTAAATAAATAAGATTTGGTATTGTTGAAAATGATTCAGTAATTCTATTTGCCACAGCAATATGTTCATATACTGAAGGGTTTTCTAGATTACCGTCTATAAAGAATACCCCTTGATAACATTTACTAAGATGCAAAAGAGTTTTGTTTAATACATTTACATTATTTGATATATTACCTGCAACCAGACAATACAAGCTGGTTGGTTTACCCTCCCAGTCAAACTGGTCATTTTCTGTGATATTAAGATCACTTATAAGATCGAATCCTAGATTCATATATTCCCGTGGTAATAGGACAATAATGTCCTATATTACCGTATAGTTATTATAATTACTCTGCCTTGGGCTTTTTAGTAGCTCTTGGCTTAGCTGCAGCCTTAGGCTTTGGTTCTGCTTTTGGGGTAGCAGCTTTTGGTGCCTTAGGTGCTTTTGGCTTAGCCGGTGCTTTTGCCTTTGCTTTTGTAATCTTAGCTGGTGCTGATTTTACTTCTTCAACAACTGGTTGAGCCGCAACTGCGGGAGTTGGTTCAACAACTGTAGTAGTTACCGGTTCTGGTACCTTATAAGGTGCTACACCGGCTTCTTCTACTTCAGCCTTAGTTGTTTTTCTATTAAAATATAGTGCAGCGCCAATTGCTACTACAATGATTCCAATGATGATTTCCATGTTAATTTCTCCTTGTATACTATTTAGACCCAAAATATTAGTGTATAATTTTTTTATTTTACTAAATAATATTATGATTACCCTGGCTCACCATGAACTCAAGGACATGATGAGGTTACCATTGCCCACAAAAACAAGACAAAAAAGATTAGAATTCAGACCTTCTGAACAAGACATAATACATGTTTACACACAGATTAATCAATATGTATTTGATAATGAATTAAAAATGCCTAAATTCAGAATAGGTCCTAGATGTAGAAAATACTGGGGCATGTGTTTGGGGAACAACGACATATATGATACTGGTAGTTTTTGTGAAATAAAACTAATGGACAAGTGGTTCTGTGCACAATGGACGGTTACTATACTGGCACATGAAATGGCACACCAACATCAATGGGATATAGAAAGTGTGTATAGAAATAATAAGGGTATGGATAGTATAATGAGTCATGGTCCTAGTTTTTTTCGTTTTAGAGACAAATTAGCACTATATAGTATTCCACTAAGAACTGCACACAGTCAACGCAAATGGTTCAAGTATCAAGATTTGACTAAGTGCTAAAAACTGATAAATACTCATTATGCGTGATTTATTAGACCTATTAGACAAACTACAAGAAGCCAAAAAGAAGGATCCTAACGCTCCTGCTACTATTTTTGCCAAAGGATTAACTCCTAAAGAACTTCAAAAAGACCCAGCGAGACTAGCAACATTCATTCAAAAGATAAAAAGTAATCAACCTTTTATGGATAACATAACTGGTGAGGAAGTTTATCTTGATCCTAATGAAGCAAAACGAATAGAGAAATTAGATAGAGAGAAAAATTTTACTGGTGAAAAACCATTCCCAATACTCACTAGAGATGGTAATGAAATATTATTATCAACACTTGCTAAAAATGAAGACTTTGGTGGTAGCCCAAAAGAATCAATGCTATTAAAACCTAGTCTAATTAAAATTACTGACAAAAATATTCCTGCAACTGATTTGTATAATGTGATTGCTAGTAATGAAATATTAGCAAAGACAGAGTATGGACAAGTAGTTTTGAAATTAGCACAATATATTATATCAGATGAACATGTTCAATTACCTGAGGAATATTTAACAAAAGAAAAAGAAAAAGAACGTAAGGCTATTGTAGACTACGCAGGTGAATACTTGGGGGTACTTGCATTACTATATGAACGCAGTCGTTTTCCAAGAAAAGAAAAATTTATTCAATGGTTAGGTGCTAGTATAGGAGAACTAACTCTTAACTTCCCAAGCGCCGCAAACAATAATATTGCAGATAGCTATGCAATCATCAGTAATCCCAACACATCACACAGCGTTAATATTTCAAGTAAAGGTACTGGTGGTGGAGCTGCACCAGCAATATCAGGCTTAAAGATAAGTGATGAAGTTAGACGCAATCCTAAATTAAAGAATGCGGTAAAATTGATTGAACTGTGTCAAGCAGGTAAAGACAGTAGCGGTCCTAGTACCATTGTGCAAGCATTCAAAATCATGGATTTCTTATATCAAACTGATCCCAATAGCTTACCAAAAGAATGGTATAAAGTATTACCATTTGCTACTAAAGCACCAAGATTACAACAACAATGCATTGAGAGTATCAATAGTGCTAAAGGTGGTCAACAACCTCTACAACTTGCAAAAGTATACCAATCTCTGATAAGTGATATTAAGAGTGATGCAGCTACTGATGGTGGCAAAATGGTTTATAAAATCAAAAAAGTTATTGCACATCAAGTTAATAGCAAAGCGGCTATACCAGAATTTGCTGATACTATATTACAAGTATTAGAAATGAATTTTGTGCAACAATATACTGACTATCACCCAAATGGTGAGTTAACATTTGCTACACAATGGCCTGCAAAGCTTGAAGGTGTAGTTACTATGGAAAACAAGAGTAGTGCAGTAGAACCTAGTAGTGCAGGATTCAGTTTTAAATTGGGTCGTAGTGCGGATGACTACGAAGATGTAAGTCCAGATGGTGACTCAACTACAAATGTAGGTGATAAAATAGGACCCGATGTATCTCAAGTTGCTAGTAATGTAGCAGAACCAGAAAAAGTTATTAAACTTTCAGATAAAAAAACCGGTAATGCTGGGCGCACAAAGCGTTGACATTGCATAAAAATTTTGCTATAATATGTTTTTATTATAGGAAGTTTTATGGCATTAGTACCAATCGTTATTGAACACACCGCAAAAGGTGAGCGTAGTTATGATATCTATTCACGATTATTGCGTGATAGAGTTATTCTATTAGAGGGCGAAGTCCATGATCAAATGGCAAATCTTATTGTAGCCCAATTACTATTCCTAGAGTCTGAAGATAGTAACAAAGATATTTCACTTTACATCAATAGCCCAGGCGGATCAGTAACTGCTGGCATGGCTATATATGATTGTATTCAATTTATTCAACCAGATGTACATACAATTGTAATGGGTCAAGCATGTAGTATGGGTAGTTTACTTGCACAGGCAGGTAGTGCAGGCAAGCGTTATATTCTACCAAACGCACGACACATGATCCATCAACCTAGTGGTGGTGCACGTGGTCAAGCAACTGACATGTTGATTCAAGTTAATGAAATCCTAGAGATGAAAAAGAACCTTACACAAATTTATGTTAAGCATAATAGTAAGGGTAAAACTTACGACCAACTTATTCAGGATATGGAACGTGACAATTATCTAAGTGCACAGGAAGCAGTAGACTATGGACTAGTTGATAGCATTCTTACAAAACGAGTAGTACCCGGAATTTGACAATAAATCGTTTTGGATATATAATACATACTTCATCAACAAGAAAGGTGTTTTATATGTCATACGATATTGATACATTTGTGAATTCTAATAAAATTAATGTAGAAATCAATGGTGATTTTTTTGAACATGACGAAGAACTGATGACGGACCAATTTGAGTCTGATCTCACATTTGATAAAATTAATACAAAAGCATCACCTGTATTGATTTATGAATTGAATACTAAAGCAGTAGCCTGGTACGATACTGAAATGTATTGCGGCTATAAATCATAAAAAATTATAGTCCCAAAATTTGACAATAAATCGTTTTGGGACTATAATGTATTCTTATTCAGATAAAAGGAGCTTTTTATGTCGTATTATGTTTTTCAGCACAATAAAGAGTATGGTCCTCGCAAGGGTTTAGAAGGTCCTTTTCACTACCCCAATGGTCAGGTCTTATACTATGATCCAAAAGCAGGGGAATATTACGACCCTACAACTGACTTTTATGTCTCCAATGAAGATGTTGCAGAATTACAACAACAAATCTTTAATGCCCTGATGAAATAGTTTGACATTATTTCGGGTTAGAGTTATAATGTATTTTCTGTCAACAAAAAGGAGTGATTATGTCATACGAAGTTTGGCAAGCATATGGCGATGTAGATGGTAGTGGTTATTGGGCTATTTGGAATCCAGTCACTAAAACAAAACCACTAAAAGATGCTAAAGTAATTGCTAAGTACTTGGCCGGTAGCAATAAGCGTCCTACAGAAGTGCGTAAAGGATTCAAAATATTAAGATACTATGATTCTACTGGAAAAAGAGCAGATAAAATTTTCTCATCCTATGAAGAAGAAATGATGTGTAGTTAATTGTTGCATAAAAGCAACAAAGTATTTGACATTGGGTAGATTTAGCAGTATAATGTATTTTCTGTCAACAAAAAGGAGTTAAATATGGAATGCGAAAAATGTAAAAAATGGCACTGGCCCTTGAATCCATGTGATCCTGGTCAACGTAGATAAACAGTCAGGGTGTGTTGTGTAAATGCAACACACCTTTTTTTGACAATAAATCGGTTTGGGTATATAATACATGTATTGATTGATTAAAGGAGCAAAAAATGAGTGTAGAAACTAAAATGTACGGTGGCTTAACTGAACAAGACATTCGTAAACAGTACATGGAAAGTATTACCGCAAAGCTTTCAGGTCAAGAAATGGTCATTGCTGGTCTGTTGTCAGACTGTCAGGAGTTGATTGCAATGAAGAATCCTTCTATCCCTGCTCCATTCACAGACGAGGTGATCCGAGCAAATCTAAATATTGCCAAGTTTATTTTGTTTGAAATGTTGGATGAAAAACGTTCCAAAATTTGACAATAAATCGGTTCTTTGATATAATACTTGTATTGATTAATTAAAGGAGTTACAAATGATTGGAAACACAAAAGAAATTCGTGCTTTAGTTCGTAAATATTACGGTAACACATTGGCTTCACGTAGTTATACTGATAAGGCAAGTGATCCAACTATGCGTTTGGTAACATTTATAGTTGATTCTCAGGTTACAGAGGACTTCAAAAAAGATATTGAGTTTATGTTGTCTTTGTCAGGTTTTGAGAATCATGTTAAAGTAACACAATGTTCCCAATATCGCAAATATCTTAGAATTAAGGCAAGTGTTGCGTAAAAACAACACTTTTTGGTTGTCCAAAAATTCAAGATCGAGTATAATAACAGCATGTTAAGCAAAAAGGAGTTAGAGATGTCAAACGCAAATAACGTCAGCAAATTTATTGTTTGGGTAGGCGGAGTAGCTGATTATGAAGGCGATGATTTAAATCAGGCCAAAGCAGTCTATAAAGAGTGGATTACACAAAACTACGATGATGTCATTTTGGAAGTAGTGGCATAATCACACTTGTTGCTAAAAAACAACATACCCAAAAGTTGACAATAAATCCATTCTTTGCTATAATACTTGTATTGAATCAACAAAAGGAAACAAAATGCGTAAAAAACAAATCATTAAAGGTCTCAAGAATAGTCAAAAAATTCGTGTTATCGTTAACGGAGTAGGTTTCTATACTACGGTTGAGGGTGCTACTGAAATGTGTTTTACCGATCAACGTGTTACAATTTGGAATGCATTGGAAGTTATTGGTCGTGAAAAACTTGAAGGTTACGGTGGTAGTAATCGTGTATATGATGAGAAAATGATTCCAGTTACAATCGGCTTTCAAATCAATTTAGTTTAAGGAATATATCATGGGAACAAGATCAGCAATTGCAGTTAAGCATGGTGACAACATCAAAGCAGTTTACTGTCACTGGGATGGTTACCTGGCACACAACGGTGCTATCCTACAAAAATATTATAATAGTGCAAAGGCAAACTTTTTAGTTGCACTAGGTGATATCAGTAGTCTTGGTACTGATATTGGTGAAGCACATGATTTTGATAGACCTGACACCCTGTGCAAGTATGATGAAGATGGCTTCAGGTCAGACACAAACTTTTATGGTCGTGATCGTGGTGAAGAATGTTCTGGATATAGAACCTTTCAAAACGAACAAGAATTTGTTGATGAAATGAGTTATATTGGTTGTGAGTATTTTTACATCATGGATGATGGTGATTGGTATGTAAGTACTGGGAAAGAATTTACTTTACTTAGTCAAGCACTTGTGTTAGAATTAGCAGAACAGGAGTAATAATGAGATTAGCAGCACTTTTATTTACAATCAAAGCATTAGGCTTTGGCCTAGGCGTATATTTTGTTATACATGAAATATTTGTATATTTTACAATGGAACAGATTTCAACAGGTATAACTATTTTTTCTATATTGTTTTTATTGTATTTGATTTATGATCTTAAGTTGAACCAACTTAAACATGAAGAAATTTTAAATAAAATGGAAACAAGGCATAATAGTGAAGTTTGATCCAGTAGTACCCATACTGTTATTCATTGGTGGTATTTTAGTTAGTTGCCTTTCAATTGGATTAATAGTATTTGGTCAATATATTGCAAGTTTGTTTTAAGGAATCATTATGTTAGTACCCGCAGTAGGAAGTAAGGTTCGTGTATCAATGCGTTACCCTCAAGGTAAAGTAATGATTCCACCTCAACCTACTGTGATTACTTTTGAAGGTACTGTATTGAAGCCTCACAAGTGGTTGACTGACCAGCAATTTTGTTTGACTGGTGATAAAGATATTTCAGTACGTGTTATGTCAATGAGTTTAGTTGAAGACATTGAATTGCTTAATGGTACTTTCAACAATGTGAATACTGATACAAAAGTTTGGCAAGTGTCCGGTAGCAAAGGTAATACATATACTGTTACTAAAAATAGTAGTGGTTATACGTGTACGTGCCCCGGTTTTACTTTTAGAAAAAGTTGTAAACACACCTCACAATCGGTAGAATAATATGAATCCTAATTTAATATCTGAATTTTTAAAACCATTGCTTTTTATTGGTATACTATTTTTTGTAGTAGTGGTATTATATGGTTATTTTGAAAATGAAGAATATGATGAAGATGATACTGTTACGATTACCTTTAGATGCAATGATGTATTAGCTGCTAGGGACAATTATCCAAGTTTTGTCGTAAATGAATGTGTAAAATTGAGAAACCATGAAACGTAAAAAAGCACACATACATAAAATGTGTTTGATGTATAGACCTGATTATAATTTGCGTAAGAAGGATAATGATCCACCATGGGTAGCTGGAATGACTAAATTTGAGGCTGACATGCTCTATCTAACAATGGAAAAATTATACAACGAACATTTTAAACCATTATCAAATAGCAAAAAATACAAGGGAGTTTTTGATAAATAATTATGTCAACTAAATTATAACGTCAAACGTTATATACATAAAGGAGTTCTTATTATGAAAAAATTATTAGCATTATCATTAACAACATTGGCATTGACTGCAAGCGCCCAATGGCATCATCACGGTGGTTACTATCATGGTGGATATGGTTGCGGTGGATGCTGGGTAGCCCCTGCTATCGTAGGTGGAGTGATTGGATATGAATTATCACGACCAGCTCCTGTAATTGTTGAACAACAACCAGTCATTGTACAACAACCGCAAACAGTCGTTCAAGTGCCACCAGTAGGTTATCACTGGCAAGAAATGATCGACCCACAAACAAATCAAAAGAAAATAGTATTGGTACCAAATTAATATGAAACTAAGAAAACTACGCAAAAAATTATATCAGTCTATCTTTGAACACAAAGTAGAAAAAGAGAAGAAGATTTGGTTTAAGATTCTTAAAAAATCTATTAAACATAAACACACCGAAGATATAAGATAACCAAAACATTTGACAAAATCTAATGCCTGTGTTATCATTCTATTATGAATGATATTTTAACAGGCATTTTTTCTTGGATCAAAGACGATTACCGTACTCACCCTTTTCGCTTTGGTGTTGAGTTGTTGGCTTGGGCTATCAGTATTGGCTGTAGCATTACAATGGCGCTCACTGTACCCAACCCTCCGCTTCTTGTAATGTATCCCATTTGGATTTCTGGTTGCGCTATGTATGCTTGGGCTGCTTACACTAGGAAATCGTTTGGGATGTTGGCTAACTATTTCTTGTTAGTTAGTATTGATACACTTGGGTTAATTCGTATGTTAATGTAAGGAGTTATGATGAGTATTAAAGAAACAGCAACAATTCAAAAAAATGATGATGATGAGTTATTTTTCAAACTCTCAGATGAGATGTGGGAAGAACTTGAAAGTCAGGGTTGGCAAGTAGGTGATACACTTAATTGGTCTGATAATGATGATGGTACATACAGTATTACTAAACAAGAACCTGAAGAAACTGAATGGGTTCTTGTTGAGGCACTAAGTCAATTCAAAGTTAGTTATATGATTGAAGTACCAAAAGGTAAAAGTGAATATGCATTGGATACGGTAGCTATGGAACAAGCAACTGAATGTTTCCAAGAACACTTGCGACCTACTGATATTATTCTTGGACATAAAGTTCTTACTAAAGAAGAGGCACTAAAACTTTGTGACGAAAAGAATGAGTATGGTGCTCAATGGGATGAAGAAACAAAAATTAGAAACTTTTTTACACCAATGGAGAACAAATGAAATTTAATGCACCCTCAAGTGAATGGACAGATAATGACTGGGCACAATTTAGTGCATGGTTAGATAATATATTAAAAACAAGTACTGCTACAGTTACCTTCACTAAAAAAGATGGCACCACTCGTGTAATGAATTGTACACTTAAACCTGAAAAGTTACCTAAGATTGAAGTGGTTGAAGGTGCTGAGCCTAAAACAGAACGTAAAAAATCTGACACCAGTATTGCAGTATATGATTTAGATATCAAAAGCTGGAGAAGTTTTGTTATCAAATCAATTACACATGTATCAACAATTTATGATTTAGACGGAGAAGGTAATGATCAAGTATGATGATACAGCCAAAGTAACCTGCGTAGATAATGGTCAAACAATAGTCGCCGACATTTTAGATTTTAAACCTCAGGTCTTAATGAGTGTTAGTTTAGAAAAAAAATTAAAAGTTGTGCTAAAATACAATACTCGCAGCAATGAGTATCAAGGCGAATTGTATGGTAGAACTTTTGTTTCTAAAGGACCAAAAGAAACTCATTACTCTACAGGAAGATAAATGGCAAGCAGATATTCAAAAGAAGCCTTCAAGGCAGATGAAATTCTTTTAAACAAAATTTATAATCATGCAGGTTATAATAAAAAAGATATTCCAACATTACTAAAGGCTGTACGCCGCGGTGATTTAGCTATGGAGAGTTTAGTTGAGAATGCCATTAGCAAGGTAGGTAAACTTGAACGTGTAAATATTCAAGGTATGGATTTTATTGATGGTAGTGATGCAAAAAAAGTCACAGTAGTCAATCAAGGAACAATTGATAAACCCATACGTGGTGCAGGATTTAGTACAAAAAATAAAAAAGGTGTACTGAGAGTTGTTGTAGTTGAACCAATAACGGAAGAGGTATTTTACTTTCGCATACCACCTGAGTTTTATATTGGTCGTGAACAAAAAAGAAGGGAAATTGCACTACGTATACCATTTAGTAAATTTGGTGGAGTACCCCAACACAAACCGTCATCCACTACCAGTAAAGAAATTTGGGATTTTCAAGTTAAAACCTTCAAAAAATTATGTAGTTGACAATAAATACGGATCATGTTATAATATCCGTATTATGAAAAAAGAAACACTTACATTCACAATTAAAGCTCCAAAAACTCGGGCCCACTATGTGTTGTTTTCACACAACACTCCCTACAAGCCTAAAACCGTTGCATCAAAGTTACAGTATAAGCGCCAAGAAAAACACAAAAATAAACCTATAATTTGACAATAAATCCATAGTTTGATATAATACTTGTATTGATTAATTAAAGGAGTCACAGATGATTGAAACTAGTAACAAAATTCGTTATGGTATGTTCTCTGACGCAGGTAATGCAATGATTCAGGGTGTTGTAATGACAGCCAAAGCAAACAATTTGGATTGGGATCAAGTAGTGAATGTCCTATATGATATTGCTACACTAGACGGATTTGAGGAAGCGGCTGATACGGTAGTACGTGAAATGGTTTATGAAACACTAATGAATGTTTAAGGAGCAAAAAATGTCTAAAGTTAACACCTATGAAATTAGAGAACAAATCATGTTTGGTAATTTGTCTAATGATGAATTGGATGGTATTTTGCGTGCCGTTCGTTTTGCAAAAGCACAATTAATCAAAGAAAACAAAAACACATTGACAGTTGGTACCACTGTTAAGTTCACGCAAACTAGTACAGGCAAACATGTGTATGGTACGGTTGAAAAGGTTAATCGTAAGTACATCATAGTGAAGGAATCAAGTACCAATAATTTGTTTGGTTCTAAATGGAGAGTCCCTGCATTTATGTTGGAGGCAGCATGAAAGACAAAACTACACTTACGCAATTTTTAAAAAATATTGGTGGTGTTGACACACAAGAGTTGTTAGATAGACTGAGCCTATACAAGAACCTACAAAGCAAAGGTATCAAGGATGAGGTCATCATCAATTTTTTAGAAGTTGAATTGACAAAGAGAAACGCGGATATTTAAAAATATCTAGTAAAAATTTAAGGATAAATGTATGAGTAAAATGTCGGAGTTATTTACAGAGATCCAATATCTATTGGATAAGGATTTGCATCCTGTTATGATTGCTAATAGACTGGGCATCCCAATTAATATGGTCTATGATGTTATCGAGTCATCACAAGATGAGGATTTGAGTCCTTATCAAACTATTAATAGCTAGGATTTCTAATGAAAACATTTGACAATGTGTTATCTGAAGATACACTTGCTTTGGTTAATTCTGAACTATTGAGTAACATAAAAAAATCTTGCTGGCGAGTAAGTAATTTTGTTTGGGATAACCCAATTAGGATCGGTACGGTAGGTAACTGTCTCATTACGGATGTAAGTGATGAATTACATGATCTTATAGTACGAGATATTACAAAACATATTCCTAAATTTAATTATTTTAACATCATTTATCATATATGGGATAAAGATTCAGGTGTATCATTGCATGATGATACTGGTCATGCTGCTGGTATAACAATATATCTTAGCAAAGAATGGGATATCAATTACGGTGGTGTATTTTTGTACAAACCAAAAAATGGTAAAGATGGGTTCTACAATGCTATAGTACCTAAATTCAATATGATGGTTTATAATGATGAGTTTGAAATGCATATGGTTACTAATATAAGTAGTTTAGCACCATATCCTAGGATCTCACTACAAATTTGGGGTGAGGACGAGCCATATCCCGAGAATGATATTTGACAATAAATCCATAATTTGATATAATACTTGTATTGAATCAATAAACGGAGCAAAAATGATACAATATATTGCTGATGGTAGATTGGAAAACGGTGACAGAGCAGTTCTTTGGAGAACGGCCGATTATACATATCAGATTGAAATTGGGTATGGAACTAAGAAAAGGACCATATATTTCACGGATATTGAGTATAATGATGCACTTTCCACTCTCAAAACAATGACCGGGGAAGTTGCATAAAAACAACACCCAAAAGTTGACAATAAATCGGTTTGGTATTATAATAGAATCTTAGACAGTAACAAAACGGAGAAACAAATGGCTTACATGAATCAAGAACGCAAAGCAAAAATCGCAACAAACTTGAAACCCATTCTCAAAAAATATGGTGTCAAGGGTTCTCTTTCTGTTAATAACCACTCAACAATTGTATTGACCCTCAAGTCTGGTTCTATTGATTTTATTGAAAACTTTATTCAAACTGATTTGGATAAACCATATGGTAATAAAATGTCACAGGATCGTGTTGACTACATCCGTAAGAACAATAGCATAGATGTTAACCCTTACTGGTTTCAGGAACACTTCTCAGGTGTTGCTAAGGAATTCTTAACCGAGGCAATGATTGCACTCAAGTCGGCTGATTGGTATGATGAGTCTGACGCACAAACTGATTATTTCAACACGGCTTACTATGTTGATATCAATATTGGTAAATGGAACAAGCCCTATATTGTGGGCTAATCAACAAGATTTTGGTAACACAAATGGTTGACAATAAAGACTACTTGTGTTATCATTATAACAGCCCATCGAGGCACTGTCATTAACTAAGGAGAAAATTATGACAACATTTGGTATTGGTCTTCGTGCTAATCACACTGCAAAAGAGATTTCGATTACTGCAAGGAATCTCGCCCCTGGAATTTTCAAGGGTAAGGTAGTAAGTAAATCAGACGGTCAACTTTATATGCGTTGGCAATGGCTTGAAAGTAAAAATCGTTCCGATTTGAATGAATGGCCTGTTTTATTCAGTAATCTTACAAGAGAAGAAGCCCGAAAAATTAAGGCTACCCTATTGCAAGAATACAAGGATAAAGGTTACACTATCCGTACTGTTAAACATTACGAAAAGCAGTAAAACGGTAAAACAAATGGTTGACAACAAATACCCTTTGTGTTATCATTATAACTGTGCTGAGTTATAAGCACAATTTCATCAACTAGCTATATTTTTTTAAGGAACATTCAAATGGCTAAAGATACATTCAAAGTTGCAGGTATTACTACTCACGGTGATTCTACTAAGGTCCGTTTTACTGACGATCTTGTTCGTAGAGTTAAACAATTCAGTAAAGGTGGTGCAAGTCGTATTGACTTGGTTGAGTTGCCTACTGAGATGACAAAGCTTGAGGCACTCAAGTATTTGCAAACACATGAAGACTTTCAAAGCGCAGGTGACCAAGCAACAATTAGCGATAGCATTGCTGATCGCACTAAAGAGGCTTCTAAAGGTGAAGTCAA
>Ga0208741_10000253_pt1 | contig 28199 bp, 29 predicted proteins | sample CryBogCBE03Jun09_FD_184576 | JGI IMG/M metagenome (GOLD analysis project Ga0208741, IMG submission 184576) | Freshwater microbial communities from Crystal Bog, Wisconsin, USA - CBE03Jun09 (SPAdes) | ecosystem: Environmental > Aquatic > Freshwater > Lake | place: Crystal Bog, Wisconsin, USA...
AGCTGAACCGTCACGTGTCCTTTGGATGGATCGACGAAGTGAGGAAAAACGGCCGCGAAAAAAATTAACGCCTTCGGATTTAGAACGCCAACAACAAAACCTTGGCGAACAATGACTGCCTTGGACGGCTTGTCGTCAGCTTGATCAATCATTGCGGCGGCGTGCGCTTTTCTTTTCTTGAATGCTTCGACACCGAGCCAAACCAGGTAGCACCCTCCGGCAAACTGAAGCACCGCCGAGAACACTTTTGAGTGCGAAATAAGTGGCCCGAGGCCGACCGCCACCAATACTGAGAGAACAAGGGCACCAAGACTGTTTCCGAGCGTTGTCAGCACGGCTGTCCACTTACCCCACGCAACGCCACGCGCAATAGTGAACATGACGCTCGGTCCTGGAGCCACAATGATGATTGCGGAAGCGACGAAGAATTCAAAGAAGTGGCTGCTATCAATCATGCTTCATCAAATTTACTATGCGTTCCACAATGCCAAGCCAAAAACCGATGCTGAAGCCAATACCAATCGCAAACGCAGCCGTTCCTACGCCCACGGTGCCACCGAGCAACCATCCAATTGTGAGCACAGTTGCTTCAATACAAATTCGAACGTAGACAATGCTGACGCCCAACTTGCGATGCAGACTCGTCATTAGACCATCTCGTGGCCCTGGGCCGAGACCTGTTGTCAAATAGAGGGAACTACCAATGCCAATTACCATGATTGCTCCGACCACGTATATCGCTTTCATTGCGAAGTTGGATGCGACTGGTAGGTGTGCTGCAGTTAGATCAAGTGCATAAGCAATGACTAGCAAGTTGGCAATGGTTCCAAGTCCGGGCTTTTCTCGAAGGGGAAACCACAAAAGAAGAACTCCAGCGCTAATCAACAAGGTTGCCCATCCGATTGACAAATGAGTGTGCTTGGTGATGCCCTGGGCAAAAACGGTCCAAGGAGTGGCTCCCCACTCGGACTGGACAAGGAGTCCTTCGCCAAAGCCAAAAATTGCGAGCCCACCAATTAATGGCAAGAACATTGAAGGTCTAAACGCCCACGTTGAAGCCGCTCTCCATGGAGTGACGGGAATCTTGTGACTCAGTGCAGACATTGCAGTAACGCTACTCCTTGGTATCAAACTCAATTAACCAAGGAATTTCAACTCTCCACTGATAGCCCCACACGTGCGTGCCTTCAGTTGTAGCCTCTACGCGTGTCAGATAACGAAAATTCTAAATCCCGTTGGCTAAAAGAAAAGAAGCCTGGAATGGCTCCACGAGAAGTAGTGATGGGTCTCGACAAATTAGAGCGCGGAGTCAGTTTCGGGGCTGCGGGCGTTGCATTCGTATTTGCAGCATTCTTCTTGATCAGACTTTTAGGAAAAGCAACACTTCTCCCTGAAGCCGTTAAACCTCTCAAAAAGGCGCCTTTCTGCCTACCCCCCTTTGTAAAACATGATTCTCTTTGCATTCACGAAGTACTCACTCCGGCTTCACACTGGACTCTTCCATTCATCGCAATAACAATTATTGCGGTTTTCATTTTATTTTCCGCGTTCATAAAAAGACGTTCCGGAGTAATTGTTAGCTGTCTCCTTCTGGGTCTCTACATTGGAGCTCTTAGCAATGGTCTCTTATTTGTTTTTGTGGGTGGATGGCTAATCATTCGCGCCCAACGCTTAAGCAAGTACGGAGATGCTTCATTCTCAGGATCCTCACGTAGAGCGAAAGAAATTTCCAAAGCTCGAAAAGAAGGTCGAGTTGCACCAGCCGCTGGTGCACCAACATTAAAGCCGACCCCAGAAGCTTCGAAGCGCTACACACCAAAGCAGCGCAAGCGTCGTCGCTAACATGGCCCAACTTGGACTTGATTTTCCCACTGCCTGGGGTCGCAGATACTCCGCGCGAATTTTTAGACACATCTACCAGTCCTATTACGTCGCGCCATACGTGAAATACATGGCGTCGCTGAAGGTGGTTGGACTTGAAAACATTGAAGGTAATCGACCATTTATTTTTGTCGCAAACCACACCAGCAATCTCGACACGCCAATAACCATTGCGGCACTTCCTGCAAAGGTCAGAACACACACGGTTGTGGCTGGCGCAATGGACACCTTCTTCATGAGCCGAGTGAGTGCATTTAGAGCGGTGCTGCGTTTTAATGTCATCCCCATTGACCGTCACAAAGTAAATCGCAGAAGTTCACAACTAGCTATTGAAGTGCTTGAAGACAAATGGAACCTATTGCTGTTTCCAGAGGGTGGAAGAACTCCCGATGGCAACCTGCAGCAATTCAAGGGTGGTGCTGCATACCTAGCCGAGCGTACTGACGCCACGATCATCCCTATTTACATTCACGGAATCGGACTCCTTCGCGGACCAAAGTATGCAAAGGCTCCGAAGTACACCCAGGGTCCAAGCCAGTCTCGCCACCCAGTGACGGTTGCTTTTGGTAAACCGCTCAAGTGCGGCGACGGGGAAAACATTCGTAAGTTCAATACTCGAATCGAAGACGCAGTGGTTGAACTTGGTCGTAAAATCAGCGGCGATGCTTCCTACAGCGTTACTCGACCTAGCGAGAACTCAGACTCGTAACTCGCTCTTCATAGAGTTTGTCCGCAACTGTGCTGAGTGGGCTCAGCTTGGTGCCAGTAACTTTTGCAATCACTTCATCACAGAGCCAAGGGTTCATTGCAAGTACTGGACCGTGGGCGTACGTTGCCCAAATCTGATCAGTCACAAAACCATCGTGGTGCCCGTCATTTCCTCGACCATACAGAACACTTCCGAGTGGAGCGATGTCTTTGCCGAGTGAAGTAACACCACCGTGATTCTCAAAGCCAACAAGTTTGTTCTGTCCGACCTGACTAAACAGTTCACCAACAGACCTAACTTCTCCCCTGGTAGTGGCAACATCAACCAGCGACAGTCCTTCATAGGCATCGTCGCCTTCTACCGAAAATGAAGTACCAAGTATTTGAAGACCCGCGCAGACCGCAAAGACATGCGCACCATTGGCTACACGTTGCCTTAGTGGTGACTTCCTTAGAAGATCTGCCGCAAGTCGTTGAGGGCCATCTTCGCCGCCTCCGAGTAAATAGAGATCTGCTTCTGGAAGATCATCAGTGATGGCAACCCTTAAAACTTCTGCGTGAATGCCTCGTCGAAGCGAACGCTCTGAAAGAGCAAGGGCATTGCCATAGTCCCCATAGGTTCCAAGAAGCTCTGGATAGATGAGGGCAATCTTCATGGTGTTGACCTCTGCATCCAATCGCTAAAGGCTGTGTAGTTAGCGATGAGCTCAATTGTCGAAGAAGGGCTAGGCAGCGAATTCAAATCATCAACAACCTCATACGAGACTTTTGCTAAATCGAGTCGAGTCGCTAGATCTAATCTGCGATCACCGAGGCACCAGACTTTTCTCCCTTGCAATTGCTCAAACGAAACGTCGTAGAGCCAGGAAGGGTCTTTTCCATCAGCAACTCGAGCATTAATTGCAATCCAAATTTCTTCGCTCTCTGGTGAGAGAGATTTCAAGAGAGTATCAAAGCCCGCCGGGTTCTTAGCGAGCAGCATGTGAAGTTTTCTTCCCTGCCATGAGCGGACGCTAAACCTTCCTGCAATTCCTGAAATCGATCGCATGCTCATCAGCGACTTCGATGGTTCGACACCAATCACCTGAAGAGCGGTCGCGGCCATAGCGGCATTACCAACATTGAACTGACCAGGAATACTCAACTGGACATGAAATGAATTCTCTGCAACAGAAACTTCATTTCCATCTACACGAGTTGTGCAATGTTGTTTTGCAAATCCACAGGAACACGACCACGCGTTTTCGCTCCTTGTTATGGACTGTGTGCACTTCGGACACGAAACTGCATCGGCGGTCCAGGTGGTTTCTATGTCACACCAGCGAACATCATTTACAACTTCGCTGGCGTATGCAACCAATGGGTCATTGGCATTCGCCACAACGACGAGACCCTTCGAACACTCAGACAAGGCCGCTCGCCAACGTTCAGCGATTGCGCGAACTTCAGTTGCACGGTCGAGTTGGTCTCTTGACAAATTCAACAGGACTACCACCTTTGGATTTGTCGACTCAATGACTGCCGGAAGCCATGCTTCATCGGTTTCTAAAACAGCACTAGTGGCCTTTGAAGCTGCGAGCGCCGCCACGTGACCAGCGGGCATGTTGGCTCCAGTCGCATTCGTCGCAACGTTGTTGCTCCATCCTGCAACGCTGAGCGCGGTTGTGGTGGTTTTGCCATTCGTCGCGCTTACGAGGATGATGTCTCGATGCTTGCTTAATTCGCTCAGCAACTTCGGGTAAATAGCTAGGCCCACCCGACCTCCGGCTACGGTTCCCGATCCCCTGCCGGTAGCCCTCGAAAGCGAATTGACCGTGCGCAGTGCGACAAGCGCCAGAACTCCGCGAGGTGAAAGGCGATTACTCATTGCCCTAACGCTAACAACCCCAGAAAACACAAAAGGACCAGCCGGGGGGAGGCTGGTCCTTCTGCAAAAACCTGCGCCTTGCCATCAGGGGGGGCTTCTGGCAAAACGCGTTGATACAAGTATGTCCATCCGCTCCGTATCAAGCAAGTTGATTTACATGATACTTACTATCTGTATAATAGATACATGGAAATTCGCCAACTTGAAGCGCTTTTAGCAATTTCAGATCATGGAAGCTTCTCGGATGCCGCTGCGGCTCTGGGAACTGTTCAATCAAATATCTCCTCTCGAATTGCCAAACTTGAGGCAGAACTAGGCACAGAACTCGTGGACCGCTCCAGCGGAAAATTAACCGAACCCGGCAAAATTGTTAGTGAACGTTCTCGGAGAGTCGTTGCCGAGGTTAGTGCCATCACCTCTGACGTTTCTGAACTTACAAAGGATATTCGAGGTCAGGTTTCGCTTGGAATGATTGGAACTGCCGGTCGCTGGATAGTTCCGCTCCTGCTTGAAGCCCAACGTAGGGACTACCCACACATTGCCCTTCGAATAACTGAAGGAACAAACTCAACGCTGGAGCCTCGAGTTGTCGACGGTTCAATTGACATGGCTGTTTTAGGTTGGCCCATGAGTGCGCCAGAACTTAAAGACTTTGATCTGTATAGCGAAGACTTAGTTGTCATTGCGCACCACACACATCCGCTCGCGTCTCACAAAGGGGCAATCTCGTTGCACCAACTATCTGAACACGAGCTCCTACTCCCGCTGACGGGGACTCCTATTCGAAAAGAGATCGACGAAGCCTGTCGCATCGCTGGTGTTGAACTGAAGCCAATAGTTGAGCTCGATGGAATCAGAACAATTGCGTCAATGACATTTGATGGTTACGGACCGTCGATTCTGCCGATCACAATGCTTTCTAAGTTTTTACGCGAGAGCTTTAGAGCTATTCCAATTTCTGACATTTCACCACGTCGAGTAATTCTTGTGTCGAGACGCTTCGGATTCCCCTCGGCTCCAGTACAAGCCGTTGAAGCAATGCTCCATGAAGTAACAAGATTGAATCCGAATACCCCTTCAGGTATTTACGCAGACTCTCCCACTTCTCTGCAATAGTCAGTGGATGGCAAAGTCGCTGACTTCATCTGACGTCGCTAAGAAAATTGCAAAGGTCGATCCCGCGTTCAAGCAAATCATTCGACTTGCTGGTCCACCTCCGTCTCGTCGGGCCAGCAAAGTAGAGAAGCGCTTCCCTTCGATTGCGAGTTCAATTACCTCGCAACTCTTAGCGACGACTGCCGCTGAAACAATTCATGCTCGTGTTGTTGAAGTCTGCAACGGCTCCGTCACTGAGCAAAGCATCATTCGAGCTGGGGCCGACAAGCTGAAGTCAGCCGGGTTGAATAGAACCAAGGCTGAAGCAATGGTTGAACTGGCCACGATGTCACTTGACGGTCGGATCCAGCTGCAGCGTCACGGAAGAATGACTGACGATGAAATAGTCCGTGAGGTCACTGCTGTCCGAGGCATTGGACCCTGGACCGCACAAATGTATCTACTCTTCACTCTCGCCAGGACTGATGTCTGGCCAATTGGCGACTACGCGGTTCGCGTTGGATGGAGCATCTTGCATGATCTGGAAGAGACCATCTCTGAAAAAGACTTGAAGCAAGCGGGAGAACCTTTTTTAGGAATGCGTTCAGCGGTTGCCTGGTACTGCTGGCGGGCGGTGCATTTCTCACGCAACGAGAAGTAACCTCACCGTATGCCTTTAGTTAGTCAACAGCAATTTGAAGATTCAGTTTTAGACACTCTCTTGGAATACTGCAAGATTCCCTGCCTCTCACCAATGTTCGACACCCAATGGGTTGAGAACGGCCACATCGAAGCCGCGACACAACTACTGGCGTCATGGGCGAAGGAGCGCAAGCTTTCAAATTTTGAAGTCCAGATCCACCAACTCGAAGGCCGCACACCTGTTATCACGGTCACCGTTGAAGCAACTGGTGGCGCAGATGGAACGTGCGTTCTCTACGGTCACCTTGACAAGCAGCCGCCACTCGGAGAATGGTCGGAAGGACTTTCGCCCTACAACCCAGTGCGACGCGGTGACAGAATCTACGCACGTGGTGTTTCAGATGATGGTTACTCAATTTTTGCCGCGCTAAGTGCTCTCGAAGCAATGGAGGCGAACAACATTGCTCACAGCCGTTGCGTCGTTTTAATTGAAGCATGTGAAGAAAGCGGAAGCCCAGATCTCGAGGCCTACCTGGATGCACTGAAGGATCATCTCGGGAAAGTCGAACTACTCATCTGCCTCGACTCAGGTGCAATTTCCTACGACCGGCTTTGGGTGACCACGTCACTTCGTGGCCTCGCATCAATTGAGATAACAGTGAAGGTTTTAGAGCAAGGTCGCCACAGTGGGATGGCCAGTGGTGTGGTCCCTTCATCATTTCGAATTCTTCGCCAACTCATCGAGCGAGTTGAAGATTCGAACACTGGTGACATTCTGTTGAAGGAACTCCACGTGGAAATTCCTGAAGCGGTGAAAGAAGCGGCAGCCAACACCGCCGCAGAGTTCGGAGACATGTACCAACATGAGTTCCCTCTCGTTCCAGGACTAGAGCTAATGGGAAACAGCCCAGCGGAACGAATTCTGAAGAAAACTTGGTCACCAACTCTTTCCGTCACGGGCATGGGCGGTATTCCAACTCCGGACATTGCTGGAAATGTTCTTCGCGCCTTCACCACTGCGACACTTTCGTTCCGACTTCCTCCCTCAGCTGACTCAAAGTTTGCTGAGCAAGCCATCATCAAGGCAATGACCACAGATGTCCCGTCAAATGCACAGGTGACCTTTAAGACTGAACACGCTGATGGCTGGAATGCCCCTGAGCTTGCTCCATGGCTCGCTAGCGCACTTGAAGAAGCCTCAACGGATGCTTACGGCACTGCAGCTGGATTTACCGGAGAAGGCGGCTCAATCCCCTTCCTCGCTTCACTGGGAAAGCGCTACCCCGGCGTCCAATTCCTGGCAACAGGGGTACTCGGTCCTGATTCAAACGCTCACGGCATTGACGAAATGCTCGACATTCCTATGGCGGTTGGCGTAGTTAACTCTGTTGTTACCGTATTACATGCACACGCAAATAAGTAAGGAGTCGTCTTGACACAAAAAGTTGATCTCTGGGTAGACCCAGCATGCCCATGGGCGTGGGTGACTTCACGATGGCTTCTCGAAGCTCAAAAAGTTCGCGACATAGACGTCAAGTTTCACGTCATGAGTTTGGCTGTTCTTAATGAAGGACGAGAAATGCCCGAGAAGTATGTCGAACTGATGCAGAAGGCCTGGAGACCAGTGCGAGTTCTCATCGCTGCAGAGCAGCGTCACGGAAACGAAGTTGTAGAGAAGCTCTACAGCGCCATGGGTGCTCACTACCACATCAAGAGTGAAAAGGACATTGATGTTTTGATATCGGAGTCCTTAAAAGAAGCAGGACTTGAAGCCGACCTTGCTGATGCCCAGCACAGCACTGACTTCGATGAAGCACTTAAGAAGAGTCACCACCAAGGAATGGACCCAGTGGGTATGGACGTAGGAACACCAGTTATTCACTTTGGTGATGTGGCTATTTTTGGTCCGGTAATAACACCTGCACCAAAGGGTGAGGCCGCGGGAAAACTATTTGACGGTGTGTCTCTCGTTGCTGGAACTCCTGGTTTCTACGAACTGAAAAGAACTCGCACAGTAGGACCGAGCTTCGAATGAGCAACCAAGCCGCCACTCCACGTTTCCCTATTTACGTAACCGGAAACACTGACGCGAAACGAGCGCTCATTGTTGTTCAAGAAGCGTTTGGTGTGAACGATCACATTCGTGACGTTGCTGATCGCTTTAGCGACGAGGGATACTTCGTTGTTGCGCCGCAGTTTTATCACCGTGAAGGATCACCGGAATACGGGTACGACGACTTCGGACCCGTTATGCAGACAATGATGACGCTCACTAAAGAGGGAATCACGAACGACTTAACAGCGACTATTGATTTTCTGAATTCCCTCGGATACACGACGCCCAACATTGGCATCGTCGGATACTGCATGGGCGGAATCGTAACCTTCTACGCAGCTTCACTCGGCCTCGTTGGAGCAGCGGCTAGTTATTACGGCAGTGGTATCGCTAATGGCCGATTCGGACTTGATCCCCTGCTGGAACTAGCGCCACAGCTGAAGTGTCCGTGGATCGGTTTCTTTGGCGACCTCGATAAGGGGATCCCCGTTGAAGAAGTTGAGCAGCTCAGAGAAGCAACGTCGAAGCTTTCAGTTCCCACCGAAATAACCAGGTATGCGGATGCCGGGCACGGTTTCAATTCAGATCCAAGAGCGGACTACAACCCAGAGGCGGCAAAAGACGCCTACGCCAAAACACTGAAGTTATTTGCGGAGAAACTCACCGACAAATAATTAGCTGCGCGGAACGTCCTTCCAAGCAACGTCCTTGTCATTACGTGGTTCGCCAGCGAGCCCGAGAACGCGCTCACCAATGATGTTTCGCATAACTTCACTCGTTCCGCCCTCAATAGAGTTTGCACGCATGCGAATGAATGCCTTGCGCATGTCACCACCGTGCATTGCAGAGCCCTTTGGTCGGAGCATTGGATAGTTGTTCTCGTAGAGCATTCCCTCTGCACCCATCAGGTTCACACACAGCTCACTGGTGCGCTGATTTTCCTCAGCAAATGCGAGCTTGGCAACAGATCCTTCTGGTCCAGGCGTTCCGGCCTTGCGAAGGTCACTGGCACGCCAGTTTGTAAGTCGGCCAACCTCGTTACGAACCCACGCCTGCATCAGATCTGATTTGACTGACTGCGCGTGAGCATCGGTTCGTCCAGTCCACTTCTGCTTCCAAATCTTCACCGCTTCTCCGATAAGACCTGAGCCACGTGGAGGAATCGTTCCTCCGATTGATACACGCTCGTTCATAAGAGTGGTGATTGAAACGCCCCAACCTTCTCCAATGTCACCAAGTCGGTTGGAGTCGTTAATTCGAACATCATTGAAGAAGACTTCATTGAATTCAGCCTCACCAGTTGCTTGGTAGAGCGGGCGAACATCAACACCCGGTCCGTGCATGTCAACGAGGAATGCAGTAATTCCCTTGTGCTTCACAACGTCTGGATTGGTGCGAGCAATAAGGAGTCCCATGTGTGCATTGTGCGCGAGCGTCGTCCACACTTTTTGACCGTTAACAATCCACTCGTCGCCATCACGCTCGGCACGTGTCCCGAGCGTTGCTACGTCAGAGCCAGCGCCTGGTTCTGAGAAAAGTTGGCACCAGATTTCTTCGCCAGTGAAGAGTGGGCGCAGGTAGCGATTCTGCTGTTCTTCAGTACCATGAATCACAATTGTTGGTGCGCACATTCCATAGCCAATAACGTTTGGCCCAGCTGCAGATGGAACATGTAGTTCAGTGAGTTTGCGAAGTGCGTAGAGCTGATCTGTTGGAGTGCCTCCGAGCCCACCCTTCCCCTTAGGAAAGTGCACCCATGCGAGTCCACGGTCGAACTGTGCGCCTAGAAAGGTAACTGGGTCAGTTGAGGCTGGTGGAAAATCTGTCACCAGTTCTTTAATGAGTACGTCTAGTTCAAATTCACTGGTAGCCATTGCCCCTCCAAGTTCTATTAAGGGCATATTAGACACACTCAGCCTTGGCCAAGTGTTAGAACTGTCTGATGAAAACACCCCGTGTACTTGCCACATCTGGTGGGCTAATTCCTGGTCCAATCCAGCAAACTTGGAAGCTTGGCACCTTGCTACTTGATGCACTCGCCATGACTGAAAAGGTCCGCCCCAAAGTCACGTATCTAGCAACGGCTACTGGGGACATGGAGAGTGAATACGCTCGCCACTACCAAGCCTTCGGAGACGCTGGATGTGAAGTCACAGCCCTAAGGCTCTTCCCACAGCCTTCTGCAAACTTTGAGGAAGCAGTCCTTGGTGCTGACCTTGTCTGGGTTGGTGGGGGCTCGGTAGCGAACCTGCTCGCACTCTGGGAACTTCATGGTCTTGATACCTACATGCGAAGCGCCTGGGAACAAGGAGTGATCATGGGTGGTCGCTCGGCCGGGAGTCTCTGCTGGTTCACTGGCGGCAACACCGACTCGTACAGCAATGAACTCGATCCCGTTACTAACGGACTCTCTCTGCTCCCCTACGCCAACAGCGTTCACTACTCCGGTGAGCCACGCCGACGTGAAACCTTTCATAACTGGATGAAGGATGGAACACTGCCATCACTTGGCTACGCCACAGACGATCGAATTGGAATTTGGTTTGAGGGGCTCGAGCCAACAACTGTTGTTAGTGACATTCCAGTTGATCCGCAGTCTGGGCCCGCTGCATACAAGGTGGAGCTTGTCAACGGAGAAATCACTGAAACCCGTTTCGGGTTCGGTTCTAGCTTCTAAGAAGCCGGGTGGGGCAACGCTTGGCGAGTGAGTGCACTGATCTTGTTAAGTTCGCCAGACTTCGCGACCGCGTCACTTGCCCCACAGCGTTCTAACCAATTAGCCAGCAGCAAATAACCACTTTCAGTGAGCACCGATTCTGGGTGAAACTGAACGCCTTCGAGTGGCGCTGTCTTGTGGCGCATGCCCATTATGAGATCACCAGTTCGAGCAGTGACTTCAAAAACATCAGGCAGCGTTGCGTCTTGAACCACCAATGAGTGATACCTGCCCGCGACCATTGGATTTGGGGCACCGCTAAAGACCCCGGTGTTGTTGTGAGAGACCAGTGAAGACCTGCCGTGTACAAGTTCTGGGGCGGAAGAAACAACGCCTCCAAATGCTTCAGCCAGTGCCTGATGGCCTAAACACACACCAAATAGTTGAAGATTGTTCTCAGCACAGTACGTAATGATTTCGATACAGTTACCTGCGTCACTGGGATGTCCCGGGCCGGGTGAAATTAGTACCCCATCGAGCTTCATTGCTTCGAGGTCAGATGCTGACACTTCATCGTTTCTCAGCACTTGGACGTTCGCCCCTAGCTCGCCCAGATACTGGACAATGTTGTACACGAACGAGTCGTAATTGTCGACAACAAGGATGGAAGGGCTCTTCGCCATCCACTCATCCTAGATGCCCTTAGAACTTCAGTATTCTTTCAAGATGGCGACAACCGAACTGGGCGATTTCTTAGCCCTAGCAAATGACTTCAACGTCATACCTCTCTACGCCACACTGCAACTTGACCGCGAAACCCCGGTATCGCTCTACCAGCGTTTCGCTAACAGTCGATCAATTTTTTTGCTCGAAAGCGCTGCCCTTGGAAAAGACACGGGGCGTTATTCGTTCATTGGACTCGATCGAAAATGGCGTGTCACAACGCTCAACGGAAAAACTGTCGTCACCGGTACTGAAGTTGAAGATGCCGCTGCGCGCGGACCACTTGAAGTTCTTCGTGAACTCATGTCGCGATATAGAACGCACATTCCAACTGACCTGCCTTCATTCTTTGGTGGTGCGGTTGGCTTCGTAACGTATGACTACGTTCGCCGACTCGAGCGTTTGCCTCGCGAGGATGTTGACGGCATGTGGCCAGACATTGACTTTTCATTTCCTGGAGCAGTGCTCATCTGCGACCACTTGCGCCACTCAACGACAGTGGTTGTGAACGCACTCATAGAAGATGGGTCAACACCAGAAATCGCATTCAACCGAGCAACAAGTCAACTGAACGAAATCATTGAAGTTCTTGTTGGGCCATCACCTGCAAACGACCCAGCAACAGAACGACTAGTCGCCACCGCTCCAAGTGCGCGTGCGGCCATTGACATCAAGGCGCTCGCCGCAAGTTTCTCTAACTTCACCAAGGATCAATACTGCAGCGTCGTGGAGCGAGCTAAGGAATACATTTACGCCGGTGACGTTTTTCAAGTTGTTCCAAGTCAACAATTCAAGCGTCCCACCAATGTTGATCCGCTGACGCTCTACCGCGTGCTTAGGTCTCTCAACCCATCGCCGTACATGTATTTGCTCGACACCGGAGAGAGCCAAATTGTTGGTGCATCACCTGAGATGTTGGTACGGGTTCACGAAGGTCAGGTAATTACCCACCCGATCGCTGGTACTCGCCCACGAGGCATTGACGAAAAGCAAGACCTCGAAATTGAGGAGGAAATGCTCAATGACGAGAAGGAAATTTCTGAGCACGTGATGCTGGTGGACCTGGGAAGAAACGACATTGGTCGCGTTGCGGCTCCAGGCACTGTCAAGGTTGATCGACTCGCACAGGTAGAGCGTTTCTCACATTTGATGCATCTTGTTTCGCAGGTCAGCGGACAACTAGCTGATGGCAAAGATGCCTTCGATGCCTTTAACGCCACTTTCCCAGCAGGAACTCTCACTGGAGCGCCGAAGGTGAGGGCGATGGAGCTAATCGATGAATTCGAACCAGTCCACCGTGGGCCATATGGTGGAGCGCTCGGTTACTTCTCGTTGAATGGTGAAGCGGATTTCGCAATCACTATTCGTACACTTTCACTTCGAAATGGAACTGCAACGGTTCAAGCTGGTGGAGGCGTAGTCGCTGATTCAGTGCCAGAGCTCGAATACCAGGAGTGCATCAACAAGGCATCAGCCCCTCTGTTGGCTTTAGAAATTACTGACCCCAGTAAGAAAAACTTTTAGTTCTCTTTCTTTTCTCGGGACCGACTGCTCCGTCGCTTCTTTCCTTCGCCGAAGGATTCGCTTCTCATCCAGACGTAGAAGCCGGCGTAGAGGGAGCTAATGATGACCATTACTGCAATTGTCAGTACAAAGTTCATTAGTGGGCCGTACAGGACTTGAACCTGTGACCCCTTCCATGTCAAGGAAGTGCGCTACCAGACTGCGCTAACGGCCCTTACGGGGTCAACCTTACCAGTTTGGCTCTTCGACCCTAACTGGCAAGAAGTGCAGCGATCCTCTCTGACCATTCATAGAACTCCGGAGATACTGATGTGACATTGAATTCGAGCTGGTTGGGATTTGCTCGTTTTGTTTGCTTCAACAACACTTCAATCGTTGCGCGCGCATCACCCAGGGCATGATGCCCACCTGGTTCGATGCCGTAGTGCTTACAGAGAAACTCAAGACCTCTTCGTGGTCGAGCACTGAAATCTTTATCGATCAGTCGGTCAAACTCAATGACATCGATAATCGATAGTTTCGAAACATCTAGATTCTCGTCAATAAGACTGCGGGCGTGGACTGATTCATAGCTCTTAGAGAGCATCGCGAGGTCAAATCTGACTACGTTCGCCCCAACAATAGAAGCCCCGAACTTATTGAATTCCCTGAGAATCGTTACGGCACGAGACAATCCGCCAGCGACAGAATCGTAAACAATCTCTTCGCCCTTCTTCTGAAGAATTTCATCAACTGATAGGCCGTGAACTCTCATGGCAGCTTCGGCGATTGGTCGGTCAGGGATTACATAAAAATGCTCTGACCAGATTGGCTGATCATCAAAGTATGCGATGAAACCGTACGAAATTGCTCGCTCACTGTTCACATCGAGCCCTGTGGTCTCGGTGTCGAAGCCCAATAGAAGTCTGGGAAGCTTCAAATTGTTCTTGCTCACAGGATTACCTTTGCAGACTGCTGTGACACCTCGCCACAGCAGTGCTACAAAAATAACCTATTTCACTGGAGGCGGCGTCCGGATTCGAACCGGAGTACGGGGCTTTGCAGGCCCCTGCCTAACCGCTCGGCCACGCCGCCAGAAGGTTTAATCCTAGTTGGTCGAAGACACAGCCAGAAACGCCCTTAAAGAAGTTTCTTTTACCTCAGTGGTTTTCGGTGTGATTTTCAAATCTTCGTGAGTAATCTTTGAGAGTGATTAAGCACATGAGACTCTTCGCACTTCCAGCGGTCCTTCTGCTTTCATTAATTCCACTTACATCGAGTGCAGACGGCGCCGATTTACAAGTCCAAGTGACTACACAACTTTCGTCATCACTCGTTCAATCAATGCCAATTGCTCGAATAACTTTGAGCCAACCCCTTGACATCAAACAACTCCCGTCTTTAGAGTTTTCTCACTCATTGCAAATGAAGTGGATCCAGATTTCCAGACTGCAGTTTGACGCTTACGCGAAGAGCACAGTCCTTCCAAATGCTTCCTATTCCCTCCAGGTGCCGACCTCATTTCGTTGCACAGCAACCTGCACCATCTCATCTAGCTATTCCAAAGCAATAGTTTCTGGTGTTGACATTCTTTGGGAAGAACAACTACTCGCTGAACTTGGGTACCTCCCAGTTGGCTTTGTCCCTGCCGGAGCGTCACAGCCAACAACGTTGGTGAAGACTGAAGTCCCAACAACAACAACAACTTCTCAGACCTCAACAATTGGTGTGGTGCAGAGCACCACGACGTCGACAACGGTTCCAGTCACCACAACAACGCTTCGCCCCACGACTACAACATTGGTAATGCCACATGTCAGTTTGCAGACCTCCATGCCAATAGTTGAGAAGACTCCTGGGACCTTTACTTGGCTCTACCCCTCACTTCCACAATCACTGAGCACTCAATGGACCCCAGGTGTTGCGAATCAAATTCTGAAGGGTGCGGTAATGAGCTTTCAGGACGTGCATGGTCTGGCCACAACTGGAATCACGACCATCGCTACTTGGAATGAACTGTTACAGGCCGCGAAAAAGTCTCAGTTCAGTCCACGCCCATACAACTATGTCGACGTCACACTGAATCTCGGAAAGCCCGCCCCAGAACTGCTGACTCTCTACATCGCAGGAGTTCCCAGTTTTCACACTCTGGCTAATTCCGGAATCCCAGCAGCACCAAGCCATCAAGGAACATATCCTGTTTACCTGCGTTACGCGACAACCACAATGTCCGGCACTAACCCTGATGGAACCAAGTATCACGACACAGGTATTCCGTGGGTCTCCTATTACAACGGTGGTGAGGGACTTCACGGCTTCATTCGACCATCGTACGGTTCACCCCAAAGTCTCGGTTGCATCGAACTTCCGTTCAGTTCAGCTGGCACCATTTGGCCACACACCCCATTAGGAACGCTCGTTACTGTTCGGGTTTAGCGAGAGGGCCCTGCGAGGCACTACCGCGCTGGCGTTCAATTTCAATTCCATCTTCACTTAATTCTGACGCTGTACCCACTGCTGATTTTCCGAATTTTTCGCGAACATCATCAATGGCGTCTCTCAGTGCTTCGTAACCAATTTGTCGGTCCCTCGTGGCTTCAATAGTTTGCTGACGATCATCAACAGCTGTCTCGATTCCGAATGTGAGTTGGACGTCATTTCTAGAACGAGGAAGGAATGAGGATAGGTGTATGCCGAGCAACCTGATCGCGTAGGGATATTCCATAGATTCGAGGAGCGCTTTAGCTATGAGAAAGATTGCTCGTTCGTCATCAATCCCGAAGCTGATTGTTTGCGATCTGCCGATTGATGAGAAATCATCAAATCTGACGGTCACAGAAACCGTACGAGCAACCCATCCTTTAGCTCTGATGGCTCTGGACAGAATTGCTGAATGACTTTTAGCTTCTTCCAGCAACTCTTCAATTCCTTTGAGAGATTTAACGAATGTCTCATCATGACCAATTGACTTGGTGATGTGGTCAGAAACGACTTCGCGCTCATCTTCGCCACTGGCGTAGTTGACCAGCGTCCCCGCCATCCAAGGGCCCACGTGGCGTGCGAGAAGCGATTCATCAAATTTCTCGATATCACGCACCCAGCGAATACCAATGCGTTCGAGCTTGGCAGTTGTTGCAGGCCCTACTCCCCACAGAGCAGATACTGGAAGCTCGCTCAACCAGAGTTTCTCCATTTCTGGAGAAACCCACACAACACCGGCACCATCGACGAGTTTTCCATCAACAACTGTTGGTTTTGATTTCTTTGACGCGAGTTTCGCAAATAGCTTGTTTCGCCCCAGGCCCACACCACAGAGAAGTCCGAGCTCATCATTGATCCTCCGACGAAGTTCATGTCCAGCGGCAATTGGTTGCACATTTAACCTTCGAAGACTTCTAAGGTCGGCAAAGACTTCATCAAGTCCAAGCGGTTCAAATTCTGGTGTCAAGTCCATAATGATGTCGTGAAAATCCTGCGAATACGCTTCGTAGCGATCAAATCTTCCTGGCAGAATCACAAGGTTTGGACACATACGCTTTGCAATCACCATCGGCATTGCGCTTCTCACGCCGTAGCGACGCGCCTCGTAACTTGCACTTGCTACTGCCCCACGCTCACCCGGTCCACCAACGACCACTGGCTTACCCTTCAACGACGGGTCATCAAGAATTTCTACTGATGCGAAGAATGCATCCAAGTCAATGTGAAGAATTGGTGCCTCGTCAACCGAGGGGTTGTCAGAATGCGAGTTCAACGCAGCGAAAGGCCTCACCAAAGGCCACTCCCACTGGACGGCCAGCTTGCTCAGCCCGGCCGTAGACAACATCACGAATTTCTTCAATCTCGCCCGATAGTTGTGAAGCGTGAGCCATGACGGCCTTTAGTTTCACATCAATAGTTGACGACACATCGAAGACAACATCAGGTTCATGAGTTCCACTCAAGAGGATGTGTCCAACTTGATGTGGGGGTCCCTCTTTGGGGAAATAAAGCGGCATGGCGGCGGCTGGAGCAACGGCGTCCAACAGTGCCCAACCAGTTTCACGGTGGTCACGGTGATTCACGTAGACACCGCCAAAGAAGGTCGCCGTCGGATCTGGGCCTAAAACCACCTCGGGGCGATGTCTCCTCACCAGGCCCACGAGGGTTTTACGGAGTTTTTCATCGTTAGTCACGTCTCCGTCGGAAAGTCCCAGCTCGCTAACTGATGCAGCGCCTAGGAGATCCGCCGCATGCTTTAGCTCGGAACTTCTAAGCCCTGCAATCGCTGAGGAATCTGCAGATGGAGAGTGCGAGCCCTTTGATCCGTCGCAGACGACTACAAGATGAACCTGACATCCCTCACTCGCCCACTGGGCAAGTAGTCCGCCAGCGGCGACGTCTGCATCATCTGGGTGCGCATAAATGGCCATCACCGATTTCGGCTGTAGTCGCATAGCGCGCATTGTTATCCCCGATGTTTTGGTGCAGTTGTTTTGACGAGGTTTCCGATTTCTCGCGCGAAATCTTCCGTCCCCTCGAAACCTTTGTACACCGATGCGAAACGTACGTACGCAACATCATCGACTGCTTTCAGCGCGTCAAGTGTCGCTCGACCAACCTCTTCACTCGTGGCGTCACGGTTTAGAAGCCTCATAGATTCTTCAACCGAGATGACCAGATTTTCGAGTACTTCTTCGTCAACTGGTCGGTTCTTGCAAGCTGCTCGGACGCCTTGAAGAATTTTGATGCGATCAAAGGGCTCACGCTCCCCAGAACGCTTGACGACGAAGAGGCTAATTTCTTCAATACGCTCAAAAGTCGTATAGCGCTGGTTACAAGCAGAGCATTCTCGACGGCGTCGAATGGCTACGCCGTCTTCGGCGAGTCTTGAATCAACAACGCGGTCGTCATCGGCCGCACAGAATGGACAGCGCATGCATTCACGATACACCTATTTGCCTAATTTTTTAGGGAATTAAGATGTGTTCGCCCGGAATGACGACGTTGCTTCCGAGTTGTGCAACGAGATCGCTCTTTGCGTTTTGCGGATTCACCGGATTGACCATGTGAGAAATGCTTGAGATGGTGTCACCCGGTTGCACCACGTAGACCATTCCAGAGGCCAGCTCTGCACTGCTGGCGATGTCAGTTGAAAGTCCTGTGCCAGTCACGCCACCGAATGCAGCACCAGGCATAGCCAAGATGATGACAGCACCAGCAAGGACAAGGCCTGCGTACAAACGGTTTTTACGCTTACGACGAAGCTCACGAGCTTCACGACGAACTGATAGTGGAACACCCGTACGAAAGCTCTGAGGGGCGTTTTGAGCGGTTACGAGACGCAGGTAGGGTGCTGTCTCTTCGCTAGTAAGTACTTCGAACTCTTCAATCTGAATTGCAGCCATTTCCGACACTCCTTGTTATACGAACACTTGTTCGATAACTATAAAGCGAACAGATGTTCGTATGCAAGTAAAATTTCAGAAATTCCTGAAATACCTGGTCAAAGGATGTTTAGACAGACTCACCTAGGTAGACAGCGCGAACGCGTGGATCGTCAAGGAGGTTTGAGGCCTGGTCACTGAAGGCAATTCGACCGTTCTCCATGACGTAACCGCGGTCAGCCAATCGAAGCGCTTGAGATGCATTTTGCTCAACTACGAAGACGGTCGTTCCAGAATCTCGAATGTCGCCGATGATTTTGAAGATGTTCTCAATAATCATTGGGGCAAGCCCCATCGAAGGCTCATCGAGCAGCAGGAGACGTGGATTAGACATCAATGCTCTGGCAATTGCAAGCATTTGTTGCTCTCCACCCGAAAGGTTCCCCCCGAGCTGTTTTCTCCGATCTTTGAGAATTGGAAACATTGTGAACATTTTTTCAATGTCCTCATCGTAAGAATCCAAACGAGAAAATGCTCCCATGTCCAAATTTTCTTCAACAGTCATTTGTGGAAAAATTCTTCTACCTTCGGGAACGTGACTAATACCGAGGCCTGTAAATTTATGTGGCTTTGTCTTCGTGATGTCGTTACCTTCGAAAAGAATCTCGCCTTCTTGAGCGGAAAGTAGACCTGAGAGCATTCGAAGTGTTGTTGTTTTACCGGCACCATTTGCACCAAGCAACGTAACGATTTCACCTTTTTTCACTTCAAGAGAGATACCGTGGAGTGCTGTAATCGAGCCATATCTGACAACTGCATTATTCACCTGAAGCATTATTTCTCCCGATCCGTACTGGTAGTTCCAAGATAGGCATCTATGACGGCTTGATTTGCTCGAATTTCCGCAGGAGTACCTTCAGCAATAACGCTCCCAAAGTTGAGAACATATATTCTTTCCGCAAGAGACATGACAAGTTTCATGTCGTGCTCAATTAGGAGAATTGAAACACCCATGTCATCCCTTACTTTTCTAATCAATTCCGCAAGTTCAATCTTCTCTGAAGGGTTCGTACCAGCGGCCGGTTCATCAAGAAGCAATACCTCTGGATTAGTGGCCAGTCCTCTTGCTATCTCAAGTCGGCGACGATCTCCGTACGATAAAGACGAGGAAATCAGATTTGCTTTTTCAGCAAGCCCTACAAAATTGAGAAGCTTCCATGTAGTCTCATCAGAGATTTTCTCATCTCGTCGAGTCGCAGGGCCCTTGAACATTGCACCAACTGCTCCGATACCCCTGTGAGATTCTGCCCCAATTTTTACGTTCTCAAAAGTGGTTAAAGCGTTGAACATTCTTGAAGCCTGGAATGTTCTTGCGACGCCTGCGGTACTTATCTTGTGAGGTTTTTTGCCGATAATCGAAAGTGCATCTTGTCCCTTTCGATTGAAGGAAATTTGGCCCTCTTGAGGCTGGTAAACACCAGTTAGCGAATTAAACAGGGACGTTTTTCCAGCTCCGTTTGGTCCAATCACTGCAAGAATCTCTCCACGCTTCTGGTGCATCGATACGCCTGAAAGAGAAACAATCCCGGCAAATCTCAGAGTTACATCATCAACATCGAAAATGTTTTCCATAAGCTAGCTTCCCTCTGTCACTTGAACTTTGGCATGAACAGTGCTTCGTCCACGGCGTTTTGCGGGGATAAGTCCCCCTGGCCGAAAAATCATCATGACTACAAGAAGGGCACCGATGTAGATGTAAAGGTCCTGAGATTGGTATCCCGACGGTGGGGTGTGAATCAGATACATAGAGACCGCTTGGATAAATACTGCACCAAACACGACCCCAGCAATTGAGCCCATGCCACCGAAAATTACTAGTACTAAAACGTTAATTGAAACGTAAAGTGTGAACGAAGCTGGATTAATAAAGTTCGATTGCGCTGCGGTGATTACGCCAGCAAAACCGGCGCTAGCAGCACCGATTGCAAATGCCATGACCTTGTATTTGAGCGGATTTATTCCAACTGATTCAGCTGCGACTTCGTCTTCTCTGATTGCAGTCCAAGAGCGACCAACGCGGGAGTGCTCAAGACTTGAGAAAATAATGATAAATAAAACTACGAATACCAGAGTCAGATAGTAGTAAGGAACTGGCGCCAGGCCCCATGCATATTTGACAGGACCAATGTTTATCGCGAAGTGGGGAATTTGATTAGAACCAAGCGCGCCACCAGTAATTCCATAAAGATTATTTGCGAACAGCGTAATAATCTCTCCAAAACCCAAAGTAACGATTGCTAAATAATCACCACGAAGCCGAAGTGTTGGAATTCCTAGGATGATTCCTGCAATCATCGCAAAGCCAATTGCTACTGGAATTGCAAAGAACGGATCAATGTGGATTCCAAAAAGAGCAGGAAGAGGAAGTGATCCAGTTGCCCATGCAGTTGCATATGCACCCACTGCATAAAACGCGACGAATCCTAAGTCCAAAAGACCCGCAAAGCCAGTTACAACGTTCAACCCAAGAGCAAGCAAAACATAAACAGCGATTTGAGAAACAAGGACGGTCTGCCAGAAGTGGTCAGTCACAATCTTTGGCAAAATCAAAGAAAATACGACTAGAGCACCGATGGTCACGCGCCGAGTTGACTGATTGCTTGATATTTTCCTGGGAATAAATAACACTTTGTCAGTAAAGCTGGAAACATTCTCACTGTATTTCAACTTAATTCTGAAGGAAACATAGACAAGCAGCCCAAGAAACACAAACAACGTCCATCTGGGTGCAGAAAAAATCCCGAAGAAAGAAGACTTGTTATTAAATGACCCTGTAAATCCTGAGGCAGGTGCAGTTGGACTTCCTGACGGTCCAGTTACAACACAGACTAAAAATGAAATCATCAATGTAGCAACGAGTTGCTTGAGTATCTTTGATTTTAAGAAAATGTTCATTACGCTGCCCTGCCAATTCGTTCTCCAAGAATTCCAGTTGGTCGAAATAGCAACACAAGCACAAGAATCCCAAATGCAACAACATCAATGTATGCGCCGTTAACAAAGGCAACAGAGAAGCTCTCTACTACACCAAGGATTAGCCCCCCAATTACAGCGCCTCGCAAGTTTCCGATCCCACCGAGCACTGCAGCTGTGAATGCCTTTATTGCCGGAGTGAAACCCATCGTGTAGACAACGCCGACGTTCAGCCCAAATAGGAATCCCGCTGCACCGCCCATAAATCCTCCGAGGATAAATGTTAAGGCAATCGTTTTGTCAATGTCGACACCCATTAGCGATGCCGTTTCAGAGTCTTGCGCAACAGATCTAATACTTCGTCCAAGTTTTGTCTTCGCAACAAGCTGATCAAGGGTTACAAGCATGATCAAGGCAGCAATGAAAATGATTATGTAATACATCTGAACTGGAGCACCATAAATCGTGAACACGGTGTGATTCACGTATGGTGAGACCATCGAAAGGTTGTAACGTCCGAACTCTTTTCCGGCCATGTTAAATAGAAAATATGAAGCACCAATCGCGCTGATCAAATAGGCAAGCTTCGGTGCATTTCTATTTCGAAGTGGTCTGTAAGCAACTCTTTCAAGGGTCATTGCGAGAAGTGCGCCTACTATTCCCCCGCCAAGAATTCCGAGAATGATGTAAAGAACTGACATGATTCCTGTTGGTGTAGTCGAACCGATAGTTGCTTTTAGTAGGAAAAAGCTAGCGAAACCACCAGCCATGAAAATTTCTGAGTGTGCAAAATTGATGAGGCGCAGCACACCGTAAACCATTGTGTAACCAATTGCGATCATCGCGTAAATAAATCCTGATCCAATCCCACCGACAAGAAGTGCCCAGAACTCAAGCTTGAACATTGCAAAATGCACTGATAGGAAGTGGGAAAATCCAGCCACGCTGTGACCTTTCGAATTAGTTGGTTACAAATTGTAATTCAAGAAGCCGGGGGCATGTTGCCCCCGGCTTCTTGAAAAACCATTACAAATTAGTTAGTTGCAATTGTCTTAGTTGGGTAGGTTGCATTGGTAATTTGGTAAATTCCAATAGAGCCTGTTGCCGGACGACTTATGTCGCCATTCGTGTTGAACTTAATTGTTCCAGTAACACCCTTGTACGTCAATGAGTGAAGCTCCGACTTAATTTGAGTTCGTAGCACGTCGAGTGACGCACCCTTCACCTTAAGTAGAGCTGCTGACAATGATTGAATTACCATGTTCGTGGCATCGTATGCCTGAGACGAGTACAGGGCTGTTGCAGGGTCAATTCCCGTTAGCTTCTTGAACTGAGCACCAAGCGCACCTGAAAGGTTGGCATTGGTTCCAGCGTTCGCAGCTGAAAGGTAAACGTTGTTTGTAGCTTCCTTTGGAGTCGTTCCAGAGATAAGCGAAGTTTCTGCTGAACCGTCACCAGACATGATCATTCCCTTGAAACCAGCGCTGTACAACGCGCCGAGGAAGAGACCAAAGTCACAGTAGTAACCACCGTAGAACAAAGCGTCAGGCTTTGCAGCTACAAGAGCAGTTGCTGCTGCTGCGTACTGAGAGGTTGATGCAGATCCTTGGCAAGTTGATGACTGTGGAAGTGAAGATGTTGTTGGTGTGACGCCATCTGCCTTTGCAGTCAACGCAACAACCTGAGCAACACCAGCTCCGTAGTATGAACCATCGTCAATAACAGCGAGTGACTTAGCACCCTTTGTCTTGATCAAGAAGTTCGCATCAGCAGCACCCTGAACGTTGTCTCCAAAGAGAACTCGCATGAAGTTGTTGTTCTGAATGCCAGTAGTCAGTCCAGCAGCAGTAGCCGAAGGACTAACAACAGGTACACCAGCTGCAGAGTAGTAAGGCATCGCTGCGTGTGTTGCACCTGAGAATGCAGGCCCAACAACAGCTACGAGGTCCTTGGTTGCGATTGCAGCCTGAGCTTGTGCTGGTGAAAGAGTTCCTGATCCTTGGTCATCAAACTTTGCAATCTTGAGTGTAAATGGCAACTTTCCAGTCGCATTTGCATTGTTAACTGCAAGCTGAGCTCCACCAATTTCATTGAGTCCGTACTGACTGTACGATCCAGAAAGTGGACCTTCATATCCGATTACATACACTGGCTTTGCGGCTGCACCAGCTGTAGCAAGGCCGGTAACCGGCACTGCAACAAGCAAAAGTGCGCCAGTTGCCAATGCTGCAACTGTCTTATTCAAACGAATCTTCAAGATCGTTCTCCTAACTTTCATTTAGTTCCTGCCTGCATTACCGAATGGTCACATTTGTGACACTCAGAACACACCGACATGGATTTATTTGACCAATTTGGCCATGTGGAATCGTACATCACAGAGAGTTCACAGGAAAATCGAAAAAGTACTTGAAAACATGGGTATTAAGTCATACGAACAGGTGTTTGATTTTCATCTGCATCTGCGATAACCTACGAACATCTGTTCGTCCTAGGAGGACCCATGGCTGAAGTTTTAACCCCAGTTCGTAGACAAATACTCGAATACATAGCAACCTGCCAGCGAGAGCGCAACTTCCCGCCGACTATCCGAGAAATTGGCACTCATGTGAGCCTGGCCCCCGCCACCGTTCACACCCACATCAATGTCCTAAAAGAGGGTGGCTTTCTTGTTAGCAACCCACAGCAGCCACGAACGCTGATTGTTCGACTCGATGCCGAAAACCCAATGCCCGACCAGCACATCCGACACATTCCCTTCGTAGGTGACGTAGCGGCCGGTACCGGAGTCCTCGCTGCAGAAAACACGCATGAGCTCATGTCGATTCCAGAACAATTTGCGGGTCGTGGTGACAGCTTCGTGTTGCAAGTTCGCGGAGAATCAATGATCGATGCTGGAATTCTTCCTGGTGACTTCATTGTTGTGCAGCGACAAGTCACGGCTAACAAGGGCGAAATCGTCGTTGCAGGAATCCCTGGAGACGAAGCCACGGTAAAGCGCTACTTCCCACAAGGAGCACGCACTGTACTGAAGCCAGAAAACAGCACAATGGAACCAATGGAATATGACTCTAAGGATGTTGCGGTTTTTGGTCGTGTTATTTCAGTGCTTCGTAATTACTAATTACTGAGCCACTGATCCAAAACACGGGCGTATTCATCTAACTCTTGTAGCGTGACGAATTCATCGCTTCGATGTGCGAGCAGTGGATCGCCTGCACCGAAATTGGTTGCTGGAATTCCTAGTTCTGCGAACGTGGCAACATCGGTCCATCCAAGCTTTCCTCTAACGGGAACACCGGTTAATGAAATCAATGATTCAAGGCGAGGATTTGTTAACGATGGCACAGCGCTGGGAGCGGCATCAATAATCTGAATCGTGTCTCCATCTTCAATTGAAGATCCAAGAAGTTGCTTGATTGCAGCGAGTGCTTGATCGGTATTTCTGTCTGGAGCAAACCTGTGATTCACGGTGAGAGAAGAGTTGTCAGGAACAACGTTCGGCGAAATGCCACCATTCACCGCCACAACCTGCATCTGTTCTACGTAGGTGGCACCATCAATTGAAACTTCACGAGGGGTGAAAGCCGCAATTTTCGAGATCACTTCTCCTGCGCGGTGTACAGCATTACGACCAGTAAATGGCCTAGCGGTGTGAGCGCGAGCTCCCCTTAATTCAATTTCAACACGAAGGCTCCCCTGGCAACCTGCTTCAATGCCACCGTCAGATGGCTCACCAAGGATGGCCACATCGGCCTTTAACAAATCAGGGTTAGCAGCGAGAACTTCATGAAGCCCTGACTCACTGCGAGCGATTTCTTCTTTGGCGTAGAAAACCCACGTGATCTCAGTTGAGCGTGGCTTGCTTGACATTGCGAGTTCCAACATCACCGCAACCGAACCCTTCATGTCACAAGAACCAACGCCGTGGAGCACATCGCCAACAATTTTTGCTTCGCTGGCTTCACCCGGCACCGTATCAATGTGGCCTGCAATCAGTACGCGCTCAGGAAGCGGTCCTGTAGTTCGAGCGACAACATTGTCGGCTATTCGCGTTACTTCAAGAGCTGGATTTGTCGACAACAGCTTCTCAATGTGAGACGCAAGTGCGGCTTCGTTACGACTGACTGACGAAATTGCCACTAGGGCAAGGGTGTCGTCTAATCGACTCACGTTGCTACACCATGGTCGCGAAGAATGTCATTAAGAGCAGCCTTGTTGTGTCGCTCACCTTCACTCATACGCTTAATGATCAGTACACAAGGTAGGTAGAACTCTCCTCCTGGGTACTCACGCTTGCGGTTTGCGCTCACTGCCACGCAGTAGTCAGGTACATAACCTCTAGAAACTTCTTCACCGGTCTGCGCGTCGATTACAGGAATAGATGGGTTAAGAATGGTGCCAGCTCCAAGCACTGAACCCTTGCCTACACGTGCACCTTCAACAACCATGCAGCGGCTTCCAATGAACGCGTCATCTTCAATAACGACTGGTACCGCGTTCGCAGGTTCTAGAACTCCACCAATTCCAACGCCACCAGCGAGGTGAACGTTCGAGCCAATTTGCGCACAACTACCAACAGTTGCCCACGTGTCAACCATCGTGCCTGGGCCAACCCATGCTCCAATGTTTACGTAACTTGGCATCAGGATTACCCCTGGGCTCAGGAAGCTCCCGCGGCGTGCTGACGCCCCAGGAACAACGCGAACGCCCCGGCGTTCGTAGTCAGTCTTCAATTCGAGCTTGTCGAGGAATTCAAAGGGCCCTACTTCGGCCTTTTCAAGACCACGAAGACGGAACAGAAGGAGAATGGCCTTCTTGACCCATTCGTTAACCACAACTTCGTTCTTGTCATTGATTTGCGCAACGCGAAGTTGACCGTCATCAAGCTTGGCAATGACTAGTTCAACATCCCTTCGCGCTTCAAGGTTTTGCGGAGTCATATCTCCGATTTGGCTGTACCACTTTTCGATGTTGGATTCGAGCGAACTCATTTCTCCATCGTACTTGCGAAGGTCTTAACCTTTTGACAGCCTTTCTGCAGCAAGGGCCAATCGTTCATCGGGCTGAACAACAGCAACTCGAGCAAATGCCGCTCCACTTTCGCCGTAGAGTTCACCAGGTCCAACAATGAGTCCCGACGTTTCTGCCAGTAGCGCAGCAAGTTCCCATCCATCCATGCCATCTTTAGAACACCAAAGGTAGAACGATCCCTCGGGAACGGGTGCTGTCACGCCAAAGGCTTCAAGAGCCTCAGACATCATTTCGAGTCTTGAGAGGTAGATCTTCTTCTGAACTTCAACGTGAGCATCGTCTCGGTAGGCAGCGGCAACCGCTGACTGAACTGGACCGGCGACCATGAAGCCAGCGTGCTGGCGCACAGAGCGAAGAAATGCAACCACCTCGGCGTCACCGGCATAGAAACCAGCACGGACACCAGCGAGGTTTGAACGCTTTGAAATTGAATGAACGGCAAGTACCCCGGTGTCACCATGCTCGAGGATTGTGCGTGGCTTTCCTAGCCACGTGAACTCTGCGTAACACTCATCGCTCGCTACAAGGACATTGTTTGCTCGTCCCCACTTGGCAACAGCTTCGAGGTCGTCAAGAAAACCGGTCGGATTAGACGGTGAGTTAGACCACAGCACTAGAGCTCGAGAAATGTCCGACGGGCTGATTGAACCGAGGTCAAGCTTTCCATTCACCATCGCAACTGGAACTGAGCGAAGTCCCGCGAGCGTTGCTCCCATGGCATAGGTCGGGTAACTGATTGCTGGGAAGAGCACCGTGTCGCGTTCTGGGGAGCGAAGGTGGAGATAGCCAGCCAGCGTGCCAACGAACTCTTTTGTTCCAATACATGCAGCCAGGTTGTCAATTGAGATGTCCACATTGAATCGACGCTTCAACCACTCAGCTCCAGCACTTCGAAACTCAGGTGAGCCTGCAGATGTGGGATAACCTCGCGCACCGGTTGCTCGTGCCAACTCGTCAATGGCACCCTGGAATGGTGGATCAATAGGAGTACCGATTGAGCAGTCAATTGGACCGCCTTCAAAGCGCTCGGCTGACTTTTTTAGAACATCGAGACGGTCGTATGGATACGGTGGCGGGCTAAAGCTCATGGCGTCACCCTCCATTCTGCGAATCTGGACGCTCCTACTGTGTCCAAAACTACATGGACAACGACTGCTTCATCGGTAATGTTCATATCAATGACTTCACCTTCACGGTGAGCCATAGCAAGAAGGTCACCTCGATCAAGTGGGAGATGCAGTGTCATGACACGGTCTTCTGATCGGAGTCGGTCAGCAATTGTGGCAATGACTTCATCGAGGTTTTCGCGTGTTTTGGCTGATACCCAAACACTCCCCTCGTACAGAGCCGAGAGTCTTTTGGCCTGGGCATCAGAGACATCAGCTTTATTGAAAACAAGAAGTTCTGGAACGTGATCAGCTTCAATTTCCTTTAACACTTCACGAACTGCACCAATCTGAAGTTCAGCGTCATCTGATGCGCCGTCAACCACGTGCACCAAGAGGTCTGCTTGCTGAACGGATTTGAGAGTGCTCATAAAGGCTTGGATGAGACCGTGAGGAAGATTCGAAATGAATCCAACGGTGTCGGTAAAGAGGACTGTTTCACCACCAGGTAATTGGCGTTGGCGGGTTCGTGGGTCCAACGTTGCAAAAAGTCGGTCTTCTGCAACTACGTCTGCGTCGGTAAGAACAT
>Ga0208741_10000255_pt1 | contig 28046 bp, 20 predicted proteins | sample CryBogCBE03Jun09_FD_184576 | JGI IMG/M metagenome (GOLD analysis project Ga0208741, IMG submission 184576) | Freshwater microbial communities from Crystal Bog, Wisconsin, USA - CBE03Jun09 (SPAdes) | ecosystem: Environmental > Aquatic > Freshwater > Lake | place: Crystal Bog, Wisconsin, USA...
AGACCGGGGAAACCAGTAACAGCACAGCATTTTTCATTCAAGCAACGCCTATCGGCATTAACCAACCTGCCGGTATTTTTTAGGTTGGTATGGCAGAGCAGCCCTTCTAAAACCTTGGCCAGTTTTTTACTACGCATCATCCGGTCTGCAATGCCCGTGGGTTTGTTGTATGTGGGCAAGCTAATTGTTGACCAGGTGGTGCTGCTAAACAGCCACCCTGCGTTAAAAGACCACCACCTGTTGTGGGCATTGGTGGCCATAGAATTTGGTTTGGCTATTTTTACCGATGCACTGGGCAGGATGATCAATTTGCTTGACAGTTTGCTGGGCGACCTTTTTTCCAATTACACGTCGATGAAAATCATGCGGCATGCCGCCACCCTTGACCTTGACCAGTTTGAAGACTCGGTTTTTTACGACAAGCTGGAACGTGCTAGGCAGCAAACCACTGGCCGAACGGTGCTGCTGTCGCAAGTGATGGCCCAGGTGCAGGATTTGATCTCGATGGCATTCCTGTTAACAGGCTTACTTACTTTTAACCCCTTGTTGATTGCACTGCTACTGGTCTCCATCATTCCTTCGTTCCTCGGGGAGGCATATTTTAACAATCAAAACTACGCCTTAACAAGGACCCAAACCCCCGAGCGGCGGGAGTTGGACTATTTACGTTACTTAGGTGCCAGCGATGAAACGGCCAAAGAAATGAAGATTTTCAACCTCGCAGAGTTTGTCATCCAACGCTTTAAATCGCTGTCAGGTAAGTTTTACCGGGATAATAGTGCGCTGGCTGTTAAACGGTCGGCCTGGGGTACGTTGTTTTCCGTACTGGGTACCATGGGCTATTATGCGGCGTATGTTTTTATAATCGTGCAAACCATCAACGGCACCACCACGGTGGGTGGGCTCACTTTTTTGGCAGGCTCGTTCCGGCAATTGAGGGGCCTGATGGAAGGGATGCTTTCGCGGTTTACCACCGTGTCGCAAGGCGCTATTTACCTGAACGATTTTATTGATTTTTTTAATATCAAACCCAAAATTCAGGCTGCTAAAAAGCCGCTGCCCTTCCCGCAGCCTATAACACAGGGGTTTAGTTTTGAAAATGTGGGGTTTCAATACCATAATTCTAACAAATGGGCCAACCGCCACCTAAGCTTTACGTTGCACCCCGGGGAGAAGCTGGCCTTGGTGGGGGAGAACGGTGCCGGAAAAACCACCTTGGTAAAACTGATGGCCCGGTTATACGACCCCACGGAGGGGCGTATTTTGCTGGACGGGAAAGACCTTAAAGAGTATGATATAGACGATTTGCGCATGCACATTGGGGTAATCTTTCAGGATTACCTGCGCTACCAGATGACACTTGCGCAAAACATTGCGGTTGGCAACATTAATGAAGCCGGTAACCTTGCTTTAATAAAAAAGGCAGCCCACGAAAGCTTGGCGGATGTGTTGGCAGAAAGGTTTCCCAAACAATACGAACAATGGTTGGGCAGGCGGTTTAACGATGGGGTTGAATTGTCTGGCGGGGAATGGCAGAAAGTTGCCTTGGCACGTGCCTATATGAAAAATGCTCAAGTGCTGATACTGGATGAACCCACGGCCGCCTTGGATGCCCGTGCAGAATACGAGGTTTTTCAACGGTTTGCGGAGCTTACCAAAGGCAAGAGCGCCGTATTGATTTCCCACCGGTTTTCTACGGCACGCCTCGCCGACCGGATTATGGTGCTGGAAAAAGGTACTGTTTTAGAAATTGGCACACACGACCAACTGCTTGCCAGCAATGGCCGGTATGCGGAATTGTTTAATCTGCAGGCCATGGGTTATAAGTAGGTGCCTACCTAAAGCCACCAGCTAATTAGCCGCGAGGCAGTAAAACAACGGTTGGCATAAAATTATTTTCTTTACGATGGTTTCTGCGGTAATTTGCAAGCAAATATGTTTATGAAATATATTTTTTGTGCGGCCCTTCTGCTTTTTATCTTCAGCTGTAAAAAGCCCCAGTCGTTTGAATACCGGGACATGAGGGACTTTAAGGTTGACAGCATCGGTTTTGAACACTCCAACATCAGCATGAACTTGGTGTATTTTAACCCCAACAATTTTGGCGTTAGCCTTAAAAAGGTGGATTGCGACATTTATGTGGAGCATAACTACGTGGGCCATTTTAGCTTGGATACGTTGATGCACATTACCAAACGGTCGGAGTTTGCCTTACCGGCCAAAATGCGGGTGAACATGAAAAACCTGTTTAAAAACGCCTTGACCACCGTTTTTTCCAGCGATTTTTTGGTAGAGGCCAAGGGTACCGTAAAAGCGGGGAGGGGAGGCATTTACATTACGGTGCCTTTCAATTACTCCGCCCGGCAAAAGATGAAGTTGTTTTGATAAAAGTCGGAAAGTCGGGGAGACGGAAAGTCTGGAAGCAATAAGTGTGGCTTGTCACATTGCTATTGCTGAAAAATCTCTGCCGTGTCGATAAAAAAGCCATCGAAGATACCCACGGGTATTTTTTCATCGTTATAATAGGTTGATTGCAGGGCATATTTTTCTTGCACAAGCGTGTATACCTGTATTTGCAAATACTCGGGGAAAACCACCCAATATTCCTTTACACCGTTTTCTTGGTACAAATCATACTTTTTCTTCATTTCTGTTTTAGTGTTGCCGGGGCTGAGTATTTCAATAATCCAGTCGGGTGCACCAATACAACCCCGTGCATCCAATTTGCTAGGGTCGCAAATAACACAAATATCAGGCTGTACTACCGACGTGATCTCTTTGTCGGCAGTGCTTTTACGTTTGTTAACCAGCCGCACATCAAAAGGGGCGGCATACACCTTGCAGCTTTTGTCGCTTAAATAGTTGGCAATTTTTGAGGAAAACTGCATTGATATACCTTGGTGCGTGCGCAAAGGGGCGGGGCTCATTTTATGCACCCAGCCCTTTATCAGTTCCACGCGGTCGCTGAACTGCCAGGTCATATAGTCGGCGTAGGTATATTGTTTGCTTAAATCCAATTGGTCAAAACTGGTAACCATGGTACTTGCTTTGTGTAAAGTTAGCCAATCTATCTAAAAAACTATCCAATACAAAAGTACCTCGGTAAACCCTGATAAAAAATTCTTTGAGATTTTAAAACCCTTATAGGATTAACCCTACTTCACCATACCCTTAATCTCATTCAGTTTCATCAAGGCCTCCACGGGGGTAAGGCGGTTTATGTCGATGGACTCCAATACTTTGCGGATGCTATCGAACGTTTCGCTATGGGCATCAAAAATGGACAATTGCATTTGTGGCGCAGCCAATGTTTTTACCCTGCCTAGGGTGCTTTTTACTTTAGGGCCAACAGTATTTTCTATCTGACTTACCGACCTACTGACTTCCTGACTTTCCGTCTTCCCGTCTTCCACACTTTCCGTCTTCCCGACTTCCCCCTGCTTTTCTTCCTCCAACTGCTTCAGTATCTCATTGGCCCGTTCCACCAGTTCGGGCGGCATGCCAGCCATTTTGGCCACATGTATACCAAAGCTATGGGTGCTGCCACCCGGTGCCAGTTTGCGGAGGAACACTATTTTATTACCTATCTCCTTGTTGGTAATATGGTAGTTTTTTACCCTTGGCAGTTTATTTTCTAATTCATTTAACTCGTGGTAATGCGTGGCAAACAATGTTTTAGGTGCGCAAGGGGAGGCGTGCAGGTACTCCACAATGCTCCATGCAATGGAGATGCCGTCGTAGGTGCTGGTGCCCCGCCCAATCTCGTCCAACAGTATCAGGCTGCGGTTTGATATGTTGTTGATGATGCTGGCCGTTTCGTTCATCTCCACCATAAAAGTGCTTTCGCCGCCGCTCAGGTTGTCGCTGGCACCCACGCGGGTAAATATCTTATCTGTCAATGGCACCCTGGCCTCGGCCGCAGGCACAAAGCTGCCGGTGTGGGCCATCAGCGTTATTAAGGCACTCTGCCGCAGCAGCGCGCTTTTACCACTCATGTTGGGGCCGGTTAAAATAATCACCTGCTGGTCTTGCGGGTTTAAGTATATGTCGTTGGCCACATACTGTTCCCCAATGGGCAGGTTGCGCTCAATAACAGGGTGGCGGCTTTCCTTTACATCCAGCTCCGGCCCGTCGTGCATGGCTGGCTTTTTATAACCGTATTGCAGGGCATTGCCCGCAAAGCACAACAGGCAGTCCAATATGGCCAACGTGTTGCCGTTTACCTGTATCGGGGCAATATAATCCTGAAGTTCTACCAGCAGCTTGTCGAACAGGTCCATTTCAATGGCCAATATCTTTTCCTCCGCACCGGTAATTTTCTCCTCATATTCCTTTAGTTCGGGCGTAATGTAACGTTCCGCGTTGGCCAAGGTTTGTTTACGCATCCAAGTGGTTGGCACCTTGTTCTTGTGTATGTTGGTTACCTCCAGGTAGTAACCAAACACATTGTTGAAGCTTATTTTCAGCGACGAGATGCCTGTGCTTTCCGCCTCTCGCTGCTGTATGGCAATCAAAAAATCTTTTCCGCCGCTGGCAATGCTGCGCAGATCGTCCAAACCGGCATGCACGCCGGTTTTAATAACACCGCCTTTGGCAGCCGCCACGGGCGGGTTTTCGGCAATATCGGCCATTATTTTCTGGCTCATGTAGCCGCAAGGGTTTAGTGCGTCGCCCAGCCGTTTTAAATAACCATTGCCGCTGGCAGCGGCTATTTGCTTTATCTGCTCAACATATTGCAGCCCCTTGGCAAGATGTACCACCTCACGGGGGTTTATTTTCTTAACCGGCAGCTTGCTCACCAGCCGCTCCACGTCGCCACATTGCTTTATTAGGTTTTGTACGTGCTTGCGCAGGTCTAACTCTTTTATAAAATATTCCACTAAGTCCAGCCGCTCGTTTATCTTTTTCAGGTCGCGCAAGGGCATCAGCACCCAGCGCTTTAACAAGCGCGCACCCATGGGGCTAACGGTGTTGTCAAGCACCTTTAGCAGGTTGTTGCCTTCACCATTGCCGCTGCCCAGCAATTCTAAGTTGCGAATGGTAAAGCGGTCCATCCATAAAAAATCGTCTTTCTCAATGCGCTGTATGCTGGTAATGTGTTGAAGGTGCGGGTGCTCCGTATCTTTCAAGTAGTGTAACACCGCGCCTGCCGCCACGATGCCCGTATGCATGGCCTCGATGCCAAACCCCTTAAGCGAATGTGTTTGAAAATGTTTTAGCAGACTTTCAGTGGCAAAAGCCTCGTCAAAAATCCACCCCTCCAAAGTATAGGTGTAAAACTTTACCCCAAACACTTCCTTAAAATGCTTTTGGTAGCTACGTTGGAAAACCACCTCGGCGGGTTTAAAGCCCTGCAGCAGTTTGTCAATATATTCCGTGTTGCCCTCGGCCACAAAAAATTCGCCGGTGGATATATCTAAAAACGATACGCCCACCATATCGCCGTTAAAATGCACACCTGCCAAAAAATTGTTGCTGTTGTGTTCCAGCAGTTTGTCGTTGGTGGCCACGCCGGGGGTTACCAGCTCGGTAACGCCGCGCTTCACGATGCCCTTGGCCTGTTTGGGATCCTCCAACTGGTCGCAAATGGCCACCCGGTAACCGGCTTTCACCAGCTTGTGCAGGTAGGTATCCAACGCATGGTGCGGAAAGCCTGCCAGCTCAGACGAGGCGGCCGACCCATTGTTGCGCTTAGTAAGCGTTATACCCAGCACCTGCGAGGCTTTAACGGCATCCTGCCCGAAGGTTTCATAAAAATCGCCCACCCTAAAAAGCAATATGGCATCGGGGTATCTTTGCTTGATAGCCCGGTGCTGTTGCATGAGTGGTGTGTCTTCGCCTGCCTTTGCCATAATGGGCAAATATAGCGCATACGTATTGGCTGTGCGGGGCGTGCCACAACGGTGGGGATAAAATGTTAAACAGCGGGCAGGGCAGGGGCCTGGCGGGAAAATTCGCGGCCCTGTGCATCGTTACCGGGTCTGCTAAAAAAAATTGACCCAAACCGCAGGTAATGGCGCAACACGGCATCTAACCCATAACAACAACTTGAGCGAACAACCTTTCATATCGCAATTAAAGCAGCAGGATGCGCAGGCATTCCGCACGCTGGTGCATGAGTATGGAGACAGGGTGTTTAACACGGTACTGGGCATTTTGCAGCACCGAGAAAATGCGGAAGATGTGGCGCAGGAGGTGTTTGCAGAGGTTTTCCAAAGCATCGGCCAGTTTAAGGAAGGTGCCAAGCTGAGCACCTGGGTGTACCGCATAGCGGTTACCAAGGCCTTAGAATTTATACGGGCTAAAAACCGTAAGAAAAGGGCTGGCTTTTTATTGCCGCTGTTTGGCATGGAAGAAACGCTGGAGGCAGGTAGCACACCGTTTTACCACCCCGGTGTAATAATGGAGAACAAGCAACGCAGTGCGGTACTGTTTAAGGCCATTGCAAAGCTGCCCGAACAGCAACAGGCCTGTTTTGTACTGAACAAGGTGGAAGGATTGAGCTATGCCGAGGTGGCGGAAATAATTAATAAACCGGTATCGGCAGTGGAAAGCCTGTTGGTGCGGGCGAGGCAAAACCTGCAAAAATGGCTGGCTGATTATTATAAGGAGCATGGGTAGGTTTCGCGGAAAGATTTGTTGCGCACAAAGGATAATTTTCACGCAAAGACCCCTTGTATTTCTTAGAGGCTTTTCGTCTTTGCGCGAAACAAGCCCTGCCGGAGGCAGAGCAAAAAATTATTGCACGCAAAGACGCTAAGCCGCAAAGGGTGTGGTTTTTGAGGCGAAACAGTTCTTATTGTATTACTTAGCGGCTTAGCGTCTTTGCGTGAAACCACCTCTGCCGGAGGCAGAGCAAAAAAATTACTGCGCGCCAAGACGCTAAGGCGCAAAGGGTGTGGTTTTTGAGGCGAAAAAGTTCTTATTGTATTTCTTAGCGGCTTTTCGTTTTTTGCGCGAAACAAGCCCTGCCAGAGGCAGAGCAAAAAATTATTGCACGCAAAGACGCTAAGGCGCAAAGGGTGTGGTTTTTGAGGCGAAACAGTTCTTATTGTATTACTTAATTGTATTACTTAGCGGCTTAGCGTCTTTGCGTGAAACCACCTCTGCCGGAGGCAGAGCAAAGAAATTATTGCGCGCCAAGAAGCCAATGCGCAAAGGGTGTGGTTTTTGAGGCGAAACAGTTCTTATTGTATTTCTTAGCGGCTTTGCGTCTTTGCGCGAAACCCATAAATAAATGGTTTTACTATGAACGAGATGGACAACAATATTGAAGAAACCCTCAACAGCCTTAACGGGCTGCAACGGGCCACAGCACCGCAGGGGTTGTATGAGGCTACCCTGCAAAAAGCCCTCACTGGAAAGCTGGTGCAAATGCCGCGCCCTGTAAACCGGGTGGTGTACCTCCGTGCCGCGGCCTGCATCGTGTTGCTGGCAGGCATCAATATATTTACGCTGGCCCATGTAGGCAAGGCTAAGACGCAAACGGAATACAACAGCAGTGCTTTCGCCAGCGAGTATTTTAGTTTTTTAAAAGACATGTAAACGGGTTTGTATGAGCGATAAATTTTTTACAAGGTTGGTGATTATTGTGCTGGTATTGATCAACCTAGGCACATTGGGTTTTATATGGCTGGGCCACCAGCGGTTGGAAGATGGCCGGCCGCAGCCGGGCGGCGCACCCAAGGATGTGGTGGGCTACCTTACCAAGCAACTAGGCCTGACAGCTGGCCAGCAAGACACGATTAATGGGCTGCAAAATAAATTTAAACACGACATTAGGGAGGCAGAGGAAAATTACCGTGCGCTGCACCCACCGTATTTTAACCAGCTTCAGGGCGCGGACATTGACTCAGCCAAGGTTGACCAGGCATTGGATGCGCTTACAGAAGGCAGCCGCAAAATTGAAGAACTTACGTTTAACCATTTTAGGCAGGTACGCGCCGTTTGCAACCCCGAGCAACAAAAACGGTTTGATGAAATTGTGAATGACGTGATGCATATGCTGGCCCCGCCACAACGCGGTTTTGGCGGCCCACCACCTGGCGGCCCCAGGGATGGCAATGGCCCAACGCCGCCCAACCAAGAACCGCCGCCACCGGGTAAATAACTGACTGTTTTTTTTGCCGCATTTTTTTCTTATAATTAATATTATGTTAAGTAACTGCACAGAGCCTCTCACGAGTGCAATAAAATACAAAGAAATTATTTTGTAACAGCCCCTTACGCTTCTACAAAATACATTTTTATATTAGCGTAGTGTTTATCTTAGCGATTAAAAAATAATATGGTATTATTTATCGCTTGTGAAAGAAATTGTGAAGAATATAATGCAGATATTAAATTGGATAAAATTGTTGAAAAGTTAAATAGTGAATTTGGGGGAATGTCCTGTAATTGCCATCCTGAACATACATGGGAAATTGGAGTTGACAACCCAGAAAATTGCATAATAAATCTCCACGAATTATACAAGCCACAACCAGATTGTCGGTTTGCAGAAAAATTAATCATTGAAGCACGAAACGAATTTTTGTGATGGCTCTACATCAATCCATCTTTCTTTGCCATATTTATCGTACCCGTCAAATTCTTTCATTTTCTTACTTATAGGGTCAAATTCATATAAATAACCACTTGGGTAACTTAATTCTATTTTGCCTTTTTTCCTCATTTCAGAAATTTGGCAAATATGTGTTGCGTAGTTTGTGTCCATACGTTATGTTTTAAATAAAATAATATTTTTATAATGTGGAGTATTAATGGCAGCTACAATTCAAAATGCGAGATTGAAAACATAAAAAAAGAACTACTACAATTACGCAAATCACAGATGCCCAAACTGAAGCTAACTTCAAATACCCCGTAAGGTAGCATTTGAAAATTCTTGTACTACCGTTATAATACTTGTCTATGATATATTTTTTAAACATAATGGTGGAATTACTAATTAGTAATAGCACCAAAAAAATTTTAAAATTCGTTTGTTATAGTGGCGGTTGAGCCGCCATTTGCACTGCTTCTGAAAGACACAAAATAATTTCTTTGTATTTTATTGCCCTCCCCTCGCTGCCCCTCACCGCCGCTTTTTGTCTTGGATAAATTTACAAAAAGCTTGCGGCACAGAACCCTAACGTAACATAATATTGTGTTATAGGCTAAAATAGATTTTAGTGCAAGGGCTATAACTTGCCTTTTAGCTTTATTAGTTAATGATGATGATTTTTTAAAAAAGCTAAAAGGCAAGTCATAGCCCTTGCATGTTTATGCGTTGCCTATTTTGCCTATAACAAACTTTTATGTTAAGTAGGCACGGTCGCTGTTTTGGGTTCTTTTTTCCAACAGCCGCCCACGCGCAGCGAGTGATAAAGGAGATCGTTGGGGAGAATAAAAAGTCGATACCAATTATTATCAACGTTCTTTTAGGAGCTATTTACCAATTGGGACAATACCGAATTTCATTACACCAATTCTATTAAACCATATTGCCTTTTTAAAATTTGAGTTACAAAGCAAGATATCATCTATTTCAAGTTCTACTTTAATTTTTTCCAAGGCAATTTTTTTGCCTACCTCTTTTGACTCTTTTCGGTTCAATATATGAAACAGAATTGGGTCTTGCAAGTAATCGCTAACTGGCCTGCTTATAACATCTTCCTTCATATCATCCCCAACTCCACAATATACCCATTCACTCCATGTAGCTTTGACTTTCATGAGATTACCTAGTAAATATATCAAACGAGCATCCATTCTTCAAAACTAATAAGAAACGGATACATGAGGCTGCCGTTGTAACATGAGTTTCGTCTACCGTCAAAATCCCCCAAACCCAAAAACTGAAAACTTTCCTATATTTGCCAACTTCAATAACCAATGAGCAAATATGATAAAAGACGCGGATATTGATAAAAACCTGGCCGGCGAAGAAACCGAGGATACCAACCAGAGCGAACAACGGGCAAAATGGTACAAACGCTTTAGAAAGGGCATTACCACCAGCACTGCCGACAAAAAGGAAACCCCCGAAGGCCTCTGGAGCAAATGCCCAGAGTGTAATTATATATGCACTACCACCGAACTGCGGGAAAACCTGTTTGTTTGCCCCAAGTGCAACTACCACCACCGTATTGGCAGCGAGGAGTACTACGATATTATATTCGACAACCAAACCTATACCGAGCTGTTTGGCAACATCATCAGTAAAGACTTTTTGGGCTTTACTGACCTGAAGCCTTACCAAAAAAGGCTTGACGAGATACATGCCAAAACCGACCTGAAAGACAGTATGCGCGTAGCCACCGGCACCGTAAACGGCGAGGCCTTGGTGGTGGCCTGTATGGACTTTGAGTTTATCGGCGGCTCCTTGGGCAGCGTGATGGGCGAAAAGTTCAGCCGCGCGGTTGACTATTGCATCCAGCACCGGCTACCTTACCTGGTGATCTCCAAAAGCGGCGGCGCAAGGATGATGGAAAGTGCCTTCAGCCTGATGCAGTTGGCAAAAACCAGCGGCAAGCTGAGCCAGCTGAGCGATGCCAAGCTGCCCTTCATTTCTATGCTGACCGACCCCACGTTTGGGGGTATCTCGGCCAGCTTTGGCATGCTGGGCGACCTGAATATTGCCGAACCCGGCGCCTTGATTGGCTTTGCTGGCCCCAGGGTAATTAAGGAAACCATTAAAAAAGACCTTCCGGAAGGCTTCCAGCGCAGCGAATTTTTGCTGGAACACGGCTTCTTGGACTTTATTGTAGATAGAAAAATACTAAGGGATAAATTAACAGCGTTGTTGGTATTGTTTAGGAGTTAAGGGAAGTTTCCGGTTTTCGGTTTTCAGTTTGGCACACAGTAAAACCTTCAGGAATGTGTTTGGCCTCGGTTACCTTTTTATCGCATTGTATTAAACTGAAAACTACAAACTGGAAACTATCACATGGTGACCCCTTTTGGGGTAAACTGAGTAGACATGGCTAAAGAAATGAACAACAGGCAGGCGTATTTTAATTACCACATTGAGGATAAGTATGTGGCGGGTATAGTGTTGATGGGTACGGAGGTAAAATCGATTCGCGAAGGCAAGCTGAGCTTTAACGACAGTTTCTGCCTGTTTGACAAGGGGGAGCTTTGGGCGCGCGCATTATATATTGCTGAATATGCCTTGGGCACCAGCCAGAACCACTTGGCCGTGCATGACAGAAAATTGCTGCTGAGCAAGCGGGAACTAAAAAAACTGGAAAACAAGCTGAAAGACAAAGGCTATACCATCATACCCCTGCGTGTATTTTTTAACGAACGAAACCTGGTAAAAGTAGAAATTGGGCTTGGGCGGGGCAAAAAATTGCACGATAAAAGAGAAACCATTCGGGAAAGAGACACCCAACGAGAAATAAAGCGATATTTGAAGTAAATTGGCACCTAAAAAATCGGTTGTAATGAATAGCGTAAAAAGTATTGTGTTGGTTGTTGTATTGTTTGCTGTGTTCCCGTTTATGGCCCTGGCCCAAACAGTTAAAGGCAAATGGTACGGCATAGGCTTTATTGAAGTGGCACAATCAACCAACAGCTATTTATGCGAGTTAAACCTACAGGAGAATGGCAGCTCGGTTACAGGCGAGTTTAATTATTATTTCCGCAATGGTTTTTTCAGCAACCCCATAAAAGGCACCTTTAGCGCCGATAACCGCTTTCTGCTAATACAATTGGTGCCTGTAATGTATAATAGAAACACCAATACCCTTACAGGTGTTGACTGCCCCATGCACGGCGAATTTACCCTTAAAATTGCGCGCACGCAAACAACGTTAGGCGGTAATTTTTTAAGCGACGACTTACACAAATACACCTGCAGCCCCCTGAAAATAACATTTAAGAAGCAGCCGGATGATGAGCCTTCGCTAAAGGAAAGGGTGGCTAAAATGACGAAAGATGATTATTTGGAGGCCGACACGGTATTGCCTGTCGCGCTTGCCACAAAAGACACATTAACTAAGCCTGAAAGCCCCTTGGTAAAAGTAGAAACCGAAGCCATACGCCAGGCGCATATGCGTAATAACCAAATTGCAAGGGTGTTAGACCTTAGCGACGACAGCGTAAAAGTTGACCTGTATGACAATGGCGAACTTGACTACGACACGGTAACAGTATTCTACAACCAAAAGCTGATTAAGTACAAGCAAATGCTTGACACCCGCAAACCCATAGAGTTTTATCTGCATGTTGATTCAACCGAAGCCAATAACGAATTGGTGATGTTTGCCGAAAACCTGGGGCGCATCCCACCCAACTCAGCCATTATGATTGTAACCGACAAAGGGCACCGCTATGAGGTTTCGCTTACCAGCGACTACCTAAAGAATGCGGCAGTGCGCCTACGCCGGGAAGGCAAACCGCCATTGAAGAAGCCATAGCCCCGGTTACCCTGGTGTATATCGCTGCCCCCCTACCCTTTTTTTTGCCTCCCAGCCAAGGCCTCTCCCTTTAGTGCAGGCGATTATAATGGATTTGGTTGCTGCGGCAAAACCCTTTAGCAGTACAACGCCCATACCCATTTTGCTATTTTATCCCCGCCCCCATTCCGATAATTTGTAGGGTCAACAAACAATATGCTTACTTTTTTTGTTACCATAGCCTTGAAAATAGCTTTTTTTGCACGGGCCATTGCCCACTTATGTATACCTTCAACATTCAAAACCAATAACTTACCGCTTATGGACAGGAGAAATTTTTTAAAAAACAGTTCAGTGGCAGGCATTGCAGCAACAACCATAGCGGTGGCCGCAACAGGCTGCGAATCCCCCGCCAATGCGGATAAAAAAAATACGAAACCCACGACACCGGGGGCCGAATACAACGATTTCCCGTTGCTGGAGACCACCATAGACCAGCTACAGCAAAAAATGAAAAGCGGGGAATACACTTCCCGCTCAATTACCCAGCTATACCTAAAACGCATAGAAGCCATTGACAAAAACGGCCCTGCCATAAATGCGGTGATTGAGTTAAACCCAGACGCCTTAGCCATTGCCGACACCATGGACGCTGAACGCAAAGCCGGTAAGCTGCGTGGCCCGCTACACGGCATTCCGATATTAATAAAAGACAACATTACCACCGGCGACAAGATGATGACCACCGCGGGCAGCCTTGCACTAGTGGGCAATATTATGCCAAAAGATGCCTTTATTATACAGCAGTTGCGTGCTGCCGGGGCCGTACTGCTTGGGAAGACCAATTTGAGCGAATGGGCCAACTTCCGATCCACTCGCTCTACCAGCGGGTGGAGTAGCCGGGGCGGGCAAACCAAAAACCCTTGCATACTCAACCGCAACCCTTCCGGCTCCAGTTCAGGCTCCGGTGCCGGGGTGGCGGCAAACCTTTGCGTTGTGGGTATTGGCACGGAAACTGACGGGTCAATCATTGCGCCATCCTCTTTATGTGGCATCGTAGGCATCAAACCTACCGTGGGCCTGTGGAGCCGCAGCGGCATTATACCCATCTCCAAAACGCAGGACACGGCCGGGCCGATGACGCGCACTGTAAGGGATGCTGCCATACTATTGGGCGCACTTACCGGTGTTGACCCAGCAGACGAAACCACCGCCGCCAGTGCAGGAAAGGCACAAACGGACTATACCCCATACTTACAAGCGGCAGGCCTAAAAGGCAAACGCATAGGCGTTGAAACCACTTTTTACAAGGGCCACGAGGCGGTTGTGGAATTATACCGCCAAGCCATTGAAACATTAAAACAGCAAGGCGCCATTATTGTAGAGGTAGAATTGTACAAGGCGATGGGCGATTCGGGCCGTGGTGAGCTGGCCGTGTTGCAATATGAGTTTAAAGACGGGGTAAATAAATACTTGGCAGGTGCAAAAGCCAAGGTAAAAACGCTGGCTGACGTAATTGCCTTTAATAAGCAAAATGAGGCTACTGCTATGCCTTATTTTAAACAAGAAACCCTAGAGGTTTGCAATACCAAGGGCGATTTGAATACCAAGGAATATACGGAGGCACTCGCTAAATCAACCAGCACAAGGGCCGCGATAGATGGGTTGTTGAAGCAATACCAGCTGGATGCTATTGTGGGCACCAGTACGGGTTTGGCCGGTTTGACGGATTTGATAAACGGCGATAGTGACAACGGTTTTGCATTTACCTCCCCTGCTGCTACGGCTGGGTATCCGCATATTACTGTACCGATGGGCACCGTGCACAACCTGCCGGTGGGTTTTTCTTTTGTAGGCACGGCTTACGGCGAGGGGCCCTTGTTAACGTTAGCCTACGCATTTGAGCAGGCGACCCAAAAACGGGTACCGCCAAAATTTATACCCCATTTTGAGCCATAGTGGCCAAAATACCTAGTGCTAAAAGGTTGGTATGGCAAAACAACTTGGTGAATTTGATGGCTTGGTTTAGTTAAACAATTAAGCCACGGCTCCCCTATTGGTGCTACCAGTTTAAAACACTTTCAACCAAGGGTGGTAGTACGCAGCATTTTTATAAAAGTATTATTTTAACAAGCCATTTTAGCCCCAACCCGTTGGTTAACCAAGCTACCCTACAGCTGTACAGCAAATATGCTGGTAGCGGCGTAGTGCAATTTGTAAAAACGCGCGGGGCGGTAATTAAGCAATTTTTCTTACCAATAAGTAAAGGCAATAATTTGGTACCATTTATAGCCGACGGATTACCGCAGGGCATGTATTTTGTAAGGGTTTTGGGTAGGACTCGCCTGCCGCTGCAAACCACCGTTGAAAAATTTTAAACCAAATTTTAAATATTTTCTCAGAATACCCCCTGGCTATAGTTGGCCTGGGGGTATTTTATTGGCGATAGATGCGTTGTTAAAATTGCTGTTATTGCACAATATGCTGCGGCCATATAGCCTTACACCCACCATAAAGCCACCATCCCCAAGGTGCCAAGTATTGGAAGTACCCAAAAACCTGTTTCCGAAATATGGAAAAAACTGTCCATGTTGTGGAATGCAACAAAAAACACCACCTCATTTTATCGCTGATAACCAATTGGTTACACTCTTTTTGGGGCTATGGCATATTTTTAGCGCATGGAACGCGACTAAATGACAGCTATGTACGGGTTAGTGAATAAAGCAGTGGAAGAATTGGTAATGTACAAATTTGGACCGGTAAAATGGGAAGCAATAAAAAAACGCAGTGGTATTGACGTTGAGTTTTTTATAAGCACCGAGCCTTATGACGACGAGGTTACGTACGCTTTGGCCAATGCAGTGGCAGATGAAATGCATATGCCTGTAAGCGAGGTTATGCATGCCTTGGGTGAATGGTGGGTGCTAAAAACTGCCAAGGAAAAATACGGCAGCCTTTTAGTAGCAGGTGGTAGCAATTTGAAGGAATTTTTGCTGCACCTGCCTGTTTTTCATAACCGTATTTCGCTAATATACCCCAAGCTTACGCCGCCCGAGTTTAGGGTAAGCCACGTGGTTGAGAATGGGCTGCGGTTGCATTATTACTCCAAAAGACAGGGCTTGAAGGAGTTTGTAAGGGGATTATTATTGGGCCTTTCCAAATTATATGAAACACCCATCACCATAACCGAACCGTTTGACGGGCCAACCGGCGACAGCCAAGCCGTTTTTGGAATTGCTTGGTAAACTATAAAAACGATGCGATGCTGCTAAGTGAAGACCAATTTAATAGGATATTTCCGTTCCATTTCCGGATGGATGCTCATTTGAACATCACGTCTGTGGGTGTTTCGTTGAACAAGGTTCACAAAATATCCATTGGCAGCAGTTTCGGCATCCATTTTAGTGTTAAAAGGCCTTTTGTTGAAATAAATGGTGCAAATATTTTCCCATCGTTGTTGGGTCAGGTTGTGGTGATAGCGGTTAAAGATGCCGCGCATACATTGCTGAGGGGCCAGTTTGAGTTGCTTACCCAGGAAGATGAGTTGTTATTTATCGGGTCCCCTTGGTTTGATGCCTCGGAAAAACTAGTTGCAACAGGCCTCAACTTGGGTGATTTTGCCCCACACGACCCCTTGCCAGATTTGTTGCACTTGCTAAAAACCCAGGAGTTGGCCAATGTTGACCTGAAAGAGCTATTGGGTAAAGTGAACAACCAAAGGGTAGCTTTAAAAAAAGCAGGGGATGAATTGACCGAAATGGCGCAGTTTTTTAAGCAACATCCTGACCCCCATTTTAGAATACACGAGGATGGTAGCGTTTTGATGAAAAATGATGCCGCTAGTGGTTTGGAATCATTTAGTTACAACGGCCAAACCTACCCTACCGACCAACTTTGGGCCATGTTAGCACCCAGCTTAAGCAGGGCGGAACAGGGTACGCATTTAGAGGTAGCGGCAGACAGTACGATATACTCCTTTTTTTGCCTATATGCCCCAGGTTCGTGCCACTATAACATTTTTGGGCGCGACATAACCCGCCAAAAGGAAAAGGAAGACCGGTTAAAGATACTTTCGCAAATTGCAGAAAGCAATGTGAATGCCGTGATTATTACAGACAATCAAGGCCGAATTACCTGGGTAAACAAGAGTTTCTCAAGAATTACAGGTTATGCAATGCAAGAAGTGCTAGGCAAAAAGCCGGGTCATTTTTTGCAGGGGCCAAACACCGACCCCGACAAAGTAGCGTATTTAAAAACGCAAATTGCTGCGAAACAGCCGTTTGCTGCGGAGCTGGTAAATTACAACAAAAGCGGCAGGCCTTATTGGGTAAGGGTACTGGGGCAGCCAATACACAATAACAATGGCAGCCACTACGGCTTTTTTGCTATTGAGGAAGACATCACAAGGGAGCGTGAAATACAGGACCGCATCAATGAGTCTGAAGCAAGGTTTAGGCTGGTGCTTGAAAAAACAGGCGACAACGTATGGGAGCACGATTTTAGGACTGGCAAAACCTATTTTTCAAAGTTAAACGGATCATTGCTGGGCTTGGGCAACAATGCTTCGCCCGACAATGAAAGCCTTTGGTGGAACCGCATTTACAAAGACGACCTTTATATGGTGGTTAATGCCGATATGCGTTACCGCAGAGGCGAAAGCGACTCCCACAACATGGAATACCGGATTGTGCAAACCGACGGAACTATCAGTTGGGTGTTGGACCGTGGCGTAGTGATTGAAAGGGATGCCGACGGCAAGCCCTTGCGAATTATTGGTACCCATACCGATATTACTAGGATAAAGCAAACGGAATACGCGTTGGAGCAAAGGGTCAAACAATTTAAATCACTTTCAGAAAACATACCGGGTGTGATTTACGAATACGAGTTCCGCCCAGACGGTACAGAAGGCTTTTGTTATTTAAGCCCCGCCATGGAACGTATATTTGGCATCGCCCCCGCCGATTTTGAAAACTACATTAATTGGGTGCACCGAGACGACTTAGAGCAGCTACGCGAAAAAAATCGCCATAGTAAACAAACGCTCGAGCCATTTTATTTCGAATGCCGCATGGTAATTCCTAATGTTGGCATACGGTGGCACTCTATCCAATCTTCATTTTCGTATGTTTCACAAGCCGGCGCAGTAGTATACACCGGAATGATGTTAGATATTACCGAGCGCAAAAACGCTGAAGAAACCTTACGTGCCAACGAAGAAAAATACCGCAGCATTATCGCCAATATGAACCTTGGCTTGATTGAAGTTGATAACGACGAAACAATAAGTTATGCCAACCAGGGTTTTTGTAATATGAGCGGCTACACGCTAGACGGGCTGATAGGCAAAAATGCCAGCAAACTGTTTGTGAAGGGCAAAAATGCCGAGATAATGCAGCAAAAGAACAAGGCTAGGCAAACCGGCCAGGCCGATGCCTATGAAATTGGCATCACCGATATGTATGGGCAGGAGCGTTGGTGGCTGGTAAGCGGCGCACCTAGATACAACGACAATGGCGAACTTGTTGGCTCAATAGGCATCCATCTCGATATTACCGAGCAGAAAAAACTACAGAAGGAATTGATTGAAGCAAGGGAAAAAGCAGAAAACCTAGCGCGTACCAAAGAAAACTTTTTGGCCAATATGAGCCACGAGATACGTACCCCAATGAATGCCATTATGGGTATGGGGCAGCAATTGGCCAAAACCTCCTTGACGCAACACCAACAACTTTTTCTTAATACCATTAACACGGCCAGCGAAAACCTGCTGGTAATCATCAACGATATACTCGACCTTTCTAAAATTGAAGCCGGCAAACTCGTGATTGAAGAAATTGGTTTTGAACCTGCCGACTTGGCTACGAAAACGGTGCAAGCGATGTCGCTTAAGGCCTCAGAAAAAGGCATTAAGCTGCTAAAGCCCCTTATTGATGAACATATATCGCCTGTATTGGTGGGAGACCCCAACCGGATAGGACAAGTACTTTTAAATCTGTTAAGCAATGCTATAAAGTTTACTGAGGATGGCACTGTGGGGCTGTCAATATCATTGAAAAATGATTCTGATACCAGCCAGCTTGTTCAAGTTGTGGTAACCGACACGGGCATTGGTATGGACGAGGCTTTCTTGAACCATTTGTTTGATAAGTTTAGCCAAGAAAATGACTCCATCAGCCGGAAATACGGCGGTACTGGACTTGGCATGAGCATTTGTAAGCAGCTGATTGAATTGATGGGGGGCACTATTGAGGTAGCCAGCACAAAGGGCAAAGGAACTACGATTGCTTTTTACCTCGCGTTGAAAAAGGGAACGTTTGCCCAAATACCAGAAAAAAACACCGCTACCTTTAACCCATCTATCCTAAAAGGTAAGCGCATACTGATAACCGATGATAACGAGCTTAACAGGTTGGTTGCCTCTGTTACATTGACGCATTATGGGGCACTGATTTCAGAAGCGTCTAGCGGCCAACAAGCAATTAATATGGCGGCGGAGCAGGTTTTTGACTTGGTGCTTATGGATGTGCAAATGCCTGAAATGGACGGCTACGAAGCGGCAACACGCATAAGGGCATTTAATGAGGTATTACCTATCATTGCATTTACGGCCAAAGCGATTAAAGGTGAGCGTGAGAAATGTATCGGTGCCGGCATGAACGACTATATAACAAAGCCTTTTAAAGAAGAAGATTTGGTTAAAATGGTAGCCCGGCATTGCGGGCTTGTAATTAAAACCGAAAAGCAGGCACCACAACAATCGATAGACAAAACCCAGCGGTTATATGACTTAAACGCACTTATAACCATGAGCCGTGGCAACGATGATTTTGTACAAAAAATGGTTGACCTTTTTTGCGACAACACACCGGTTAGTTTGCGCGAAATGATGGGGGCGCACCGCGCTGGAAACTTTGAGGCAATGGCAGGGTTTGCCCACAAAATGAAACCTTCAATAGATTATTTAAACATTGCAACCATTAAGGAGACGATACGAAGGATCGAAAAAATTGGTAGGGATAAAACTGATTTAGACGCATTGCCCGAATTATTAAGATTTACGGAGCAGGTGATAGAGGAAGTGATTGAGGCAATGCGCAAAAGCAGGCCCAACACCTAAAACCCGAATAAACTAAATAAGTCTTGCTCTCTCAAAGAGTTGAACCCAGTAATGGGTTGGCTGCATTATGGAACGCTAACTTTATCAAGCGCCTTTTTCAAGGTACTGATAATCATATCGCAATGGCCCTTGTCAATCACCAATGCCGGCCGCATAGTTATAACGTTGCCCTCTATTATTTTAAAAGCTACCCCATCCTGCATACACAAGTACATAATGGTTTCGGCCTCTTTTATGGCACGTTCTTTCGTTTTCCGGTTTTTAACTAAGTCAACCCCAATGTGCAACCCTTTTCCTGCAACATGGCCAATAATTGGGTAGGCTTCTTGCAGCAACGCTAATTGTGCCAGTAAATAATCGCCCAAAACAGCTGAGTTTTCCACCAGCTTATGTTCCTCTATATATTCTATGGTGGCCAAGCCGGCAACGCTACACAACGGGTTCTTCTCGTGCGTAAAATGCCCGATGGAGCGGTGCTGCAACACATTATACTCATCCCTTGTAACAATACCCGCAAACGGCATCAAACCGCCACCAAGGGTTTTACCCAATACCAACACATCGGGCGTAATAAAATGTTCGCTGGCAAACATTTTTCCGGTTCGGCCAAACCCTTCAATAATCTCGTCAAAAATTAGCAACATGCCGTATTGCTTACAAAGGTCTTTTACCGCCTGCCAATAGTTTTTTGACGGCACTACCGGCGTAGCAGAAATGGGTTCGCCTATCACGGCCGCGATATCTGGGTTACGCTGCAATATTATTTTCAGCTGGCGCAGGTATTCCGTGTCAACATCATCGGTATTGGTAAGCCCCCAAGGATTGCGGTAATAATTTGGAAACTCCACATGAAAGGCGCCGGGTACCATAGGGCCGTTGCCGGTGCTGAAATGTTCCTCCCCTCCTATTGCTGCTGATTGGAAGCCTGTACCGTGGTACGAATCCCAAAACGACAATGTTTTCCACCTTCCGGTTATTTGTTTGGCCAACATTACCGCCATTTCAATAGCTTCGGAGCCACCCGGGCAAAACAAAACCCTGTCTAACCCCGGGGGAGTAATTTCCACCAATTTTTTGGCCAGGTTTATGGCAGGTTGGTTAGTATACCGCCTAGGCGTAAACGCCAATGATTGGTTTAGTTGCTCAATCACCTTTTGTACAACATATGGGTTGTTAAAACCCGCCGCATGCACACCATTGCCATGCAGGTCAAGATATGCATTGCCCTGCAAATCGTATATGTATGGCCCCTCAGTTTTACCCAATACGTTCATTACGGGCGTAGAAAGGGCTTGGTGCAGAAATACCCCCGCGTCTTCCGCTATGAGGGCCTTGGTAGCCTCGTTAAGCCCACTGTGGTAGGCCTGCCTTAAAGTGGATTGGTTTACATCGCCCTGTTCTAATGACACTTGTTGCTGCATGGTAATCCACCGGTTTTTAGGCTGCAAAATAAAGCAATGCAAGTAACTTTATTCAAGGATTGTTGGGGGGGTATTGGAAGTGCCTAAATGATCGTTTGTTGCGTAGTAAGGAGGGGTGGCCACATGGAGGCCATAGCTAAAAAGACGCTACCGCACCAGCACCACCGTACCCTTCCTATACACTTGGCCACAAACGGTATTTGCCTGTATTTGGTAAATATACGCGCCGGGCGGCTGCTTCTGGCCGTTGTACGTGCCGTCCCAGCATTCGCCGGGGTTGCTCGAATGGAACACCTTAACACCCCAGCGGTCGTATACCGAAAAGTCTATCGTTTTTATCCCACCCCACAGGCTCACCCCAAAACAGTCGTTGGCACCATCCCCGTTGGGCGTGAACGCCCCCGGCACCAAATACCCATTTTGCATGTCGGTAAGCACCCTCACCTGTATACTGTCAACCGCTACGCAGCCTGCACCCTTGCGTACCTCTACATAGTAGGTGGTGGTTTGTAACGGGGAGGCAACCGGGTTGGCGGTATAGGGATTATCTAGTGTTGCGGCAGGCGACCAAATATATTGGCTGCCACCAGTGGCATTTAAAGAGGCTTGGCTCGTAAAGCAGTCCAAATCGTTTGACTTGGATACCGTCACGGTTGGTTTGCCTGTAACCGTAACAACGGTTATCAGCGTATCGACCACCCGGCAAGTATTGTTGGTGATGTACACGGAGTAGGTAGTGCTGACTGATGGCGAAACCGTAGTGGCTGCGGCAGTGGGGTTTGCTACCCCTGTAGTGGGGTACCATTGGTATTGGTCGCCGCCAGATGCAGTTACAGGCAGGCTATTACCAATACACACCGATGCCGAAGGTGGGTTGATGCCAAACACAGGCTGGGGCACCACGGTAACGGTGATGCTGCCATAGGTTGCACACTGGTTAACGCCTAACACCATAACCCGGTAAGTGGTGGAGGCGGCAGGCTTTGCCACCGGGTTGGGTACCGCCGTGTTGCTAAGGCCAGCTGCCGGCGACCAAGCATAGGTTACATTGCCTGGCGACGAGGCAAACAATTGCGCGCTGCCGCCCAAGCACACAAGCGTGTCTTTTGAAACAGCCAACACTGGCGATGGATTCACGGTAATGTTCACCGTATCTTTGGCAAAGCATTGGCTGCCGGGGTTGGCTGTGATGATGTAGCTGGTGTTTACCAGCGGTGTGGCTGTAGGGCTTAACACCGTTGTGCTGGAAAGCCCTGCCGCAGGCGACCAACTATAACTGGTACCGTTCACCGCTGTGGTGGTTAACTGTATGGCGGTGCCGCTACAAATGGATGTGTCAGCGATGGTTTTAACAGTAGGCTGTGGCAGCACAGTAACCGTTACGCTGTCTTTCGCCGTACAAAGCTTGGCCGAGGTTACCGTAATAATATATTTTGTGGTGAACGTTGGCGAGGCTACCGGGTTGTACACCGTTGAATCGCCCAACCCTGCTTTTGGCGACCAAGCGTAGGATGTATTACCTGTGGCGGTGGCAACCAACTGCTTACGCTGCCACCACAAATGGTAGTATCTGATGATGCTTTCACTGTTGGCGTGGGGTTTACGGTGATGTTCACCGTGTCTTTGGCAAAGCATTGGCTGCCGGGGTTGGCTGTGATGATGTAGCTGGTGTTTACCAGCGGTGTGGCTGTAGGGCTTAACACCGTTGTGCTGGAAAGGCCTGTGGAAGGAGACCAGCTATAACTGTTGCCGTTCACCGCTGTGGTGGTTAACTGTATGGTGGTGCCGCTACAAATGGATGTGTCGGCGATGGTTTTAACAGTCGGCTGGTGTAAAATGGTGACAGTAAGGCTGTCCTTGGCAGTACAATGGCCGCTATTCGTGACTTGTATTAAATACTTTGTGGTAACGGCAGGAGCCGCAATAGGGTTGTAAATAGTAGAATCACTCAGCCCCGTTTTTGGAGACCAATTATAACTTACTTGGCCGGGTGCGTTGGCAACAACCTGTACGGAAGCACCTGCACAAATAGCGGTATCGCCTGATGCCTGCACTGTGGGCAATGGATTCACGGTAATATTCACGGTGTCTTTGGCAAAACACTTTGAGCCCGAACCCACGGAAACGATGTATATGGTATTTACCAATGGTGTGGCAAAAGGGCTTTGTACGGCAGAATCAGAAAGGCTTTTCCCAGGGGCCCAGCTATAACTGTTACCGTTAACCGACGTGGTGGTTAGTTGTATGCTGGTACCGCTACATATGGCGGTATCGGCAATTGTTTTTACGGTTGGCTTTGTCAACACAGATACTTTAACCGAATCCTTTGCGGAACAGCCGATAGCATTTTTACCGGTTACATAATACTTTGTGGTCGCCGTTGGCTTGGCCAAAGTGTTGCTGCTGTCGGGGTGCGACAGTCCGGCAGTTGGCGACCATTGGTAGCTTGCTGCTCCTGAAGCCAATAAATGCAACGTATCGCCTAGGCAAACGGTGGTGTCGTTGCTAACCTTCAATATTGGCGAGCCAAGCACCACTACCTGCTGGCAAAGCGAGTTTTGTGTAGGCAGGCCATCGTCAACCGTTAAGTTGATGTTGTAAACACCAGGTGTTGAATAGCTTACGTTGGGTGGGTTTTGCGCCGTTGAATTGGGTATGCTCGCGTTGGTGCAGCCAGGGAATTGAAGCCGGGTGAGACTGTTACTGTTTACGTTGGCAATCAGGCTGAAAACATCCGCACCCACCCTGAATATTTTTGACAGGCAGTGGGGGAAATTGAGGTTGCCTATATTACCCATGTTAACAGCAGTGGGGGTGTTTAACAGATTACCGTTAAAATCCAGTTTCACTAGGGTGCCATCGTTGGAATTAATCACGTAAGCAAGGCTGTTGCCGCAATATTTCAACACATACACGTCCCAACAGGCATTAAACGTACCATTAGGGTTACCCAAATTAACACCCGTGGGGGTATTTAGCAGTGAAGACCCAAAATCGAGCCGCGAAATAGTGGAGCTGAGCGCATTGGCTATAAACACATGCCATTTGCCGTTATCGTCTTTAATGGCATGTACACCGGTGGGGCCGTTAAGGTTACCAATGTTGCCCAAATTAACCGCTGTTGGGGTGTTGGTAAAACTGGTGCCAAAATCAAATCTTGTTACGGTATTGTTGGCGGTGTTAACGGTAATGCCGTACCAATGGGTATTGTCTTGAAAAACATACAAATCATGCGGGTAGGCTAGGTTGCCAATGTTGCCCCAATTGGTAGCCGTTGGGCTGTTGTTGGTAATATTTGAGCCCAATTGCACGGTTACAATACTCGGCACCGACCCGCCGGTTTGGTCGCCACCCACCACCAGCACATACCAGTTGCCGTTATTTTGCACAATTTGCACCCCTTCGGTATTATTGGGTATCGCACCACCAACGGTGCCTAAATCGGTTACGGCAGGTATATTTAGCAGGCTATTACCAAAATCAAGCCGTAATAACTTTCCGGGATAGTTGTTAGTGGAAAAACCATAATAGTTGCCGTTGGCAAAAACATAATCAATAAACACCGGTGCGTGCAATAACCCGCCCACGTTGCCTAGGTTTGTGCCAACCGGCGGCTGGTTAATATCGGCCGTGCAAAAGCTCCAATAATAAGTGCTGGCACCTACTGTGCTGTTGGCAATTTTAACGGGCGCATTCACGCAAACGGAGTCAGTCACGGTAAAAGAAGGGGTTATTGCTTGCACGGGGCAGGCATCGCACAATGATTGCGACGAAAGCGAAACTGTAGTAACAGTGATTGGTGCGCCAGTATTGGCAAATGGTTGGTTGACAATTGTTTGCCAGTTAAAGTCTGATTGATCAAAAACCGGGTTGGTGATGGTAACCGCCGAAGTATCGGGGTGGCAAAGACTGTCAACATACCCACCATCGTTAAACCCGGCCACAAAAAAATCATCCCCTTTACCGCCGCTGTTATCGCGGCCAACAGCTACTACCTGGCTACCAATGTGTTGCAGCCTGTACAGACTACGGTCGTTGGTACCAGCAAATTTTTTAGACCAACGCACTGTGCCGTCGGTATTAATGTAAAACAAATACCCAGCGGTAGGGCTTGCAGATGTGCTGGCACAGGTTACAAAACCATTGGGCATTTTGGCAAACCCAGTGTAATAATCATTGGTAACTACGCCCGGAACTTTGTAGCTGTATGTTTTGGTGATGTTAAAGTTGTTGTCTAGTTTTAATATAATGGGTTGCATGGCTACATAGGAGGCGCCATCAATCATGTGCTCGCTAATATAATAGCCATTGCTGTTATCATCAAACACATAAGGGTTAAAAACACCCCTTGAATTTGGTACAATTTCCTGGGCTGAAATAAAGGAACCATCTGTTAGCTTTATTTTGTTGATGATTGTGTTAAAAGAGGAACTATTGTTATCAACATCTCCCGTAACTATTAACGTGTCGCCACGCTGTAAAACACCAACACCATTTTCACCTTGCTGACTGTCAAATCTTTTACTCCACAAAATATTGGCGGCATTGTCAAGGCGAACGACAGACAAATCAGCAACATTGCCATTAACATTGATAATGCCGGTCAACGCAAAACCACCGTCAGTCGTTTGAATAATATCCATACCCAAATCACCAAACGGCGACCCAATGCCAAAATGCTTAGCCCACAACAACTGGCCGTTTAGGTCAATTTTAAAACAAAACATTTCGCCTTGGTTATAGCTGAAGGATTTTGTTTGGCCAACTACCAGCAGCCCCCCATCGGGCGTTGATTTTATTTTCCTTACCGTTTCATCGGCCACACCACCGTATGTTTTAGACCAAACAACTCCGCCAGTTGATGTCATCTTAGTAATTAAAACGTCAAGCCCCCCAGCACCAACGCTATTGGTTGTACCCGCCGCAAACAATTGGCCGTTTCCGGCATCTGCAACATCATAAGCAACCTCACCTAAATTACCACCCAAACTATACTGAAATGATTTAAGACATTGGGCTTGCAATTGAGCCACCGGCAAAAAAGTTACGAATATCAAAAGGGTTATGAAAGGTGAACGTAACATTGAATTATTCATTTGGACACTACAATTCTAGGGTTTAGAAAACAGGCGGAGCGATTTTCAATGGGTTAAAATTACAAAAAAAAATTATACCGTAGCCGCGGTGGAGCACTTTAGGTTTCGTTTCGAGATTTCAGGTATCTACTTATTATTCATTGTTCACGGCTGTTCCTTCTCGGCAGGACTCATTTTGGTCAATACCATACAAAATATCTTTTCATTAATTCTATTACACCCCTTCCGCCAAAAGCCCCAAAAATTTCGCCAGCCCCTGCCTTTTTTGATCTGTGAGCTGGTAGCTGATGTTTTGGGTATAATAAGTTTGCAGGCTGTAGGCCTCATATGGGTTTTCGGCAATAACGGTTTGCAGGTTTTGCAGCCCTAGCGCATTGGCCTGGTTAAACAACTTTACAAAACCCTCGGGCAATTGTTTATTGGCTACCCAGGCGGCAAAAACAAAAGGCAGGCCGGTCATGGCTTTCCACGCACCCGCCAAGTCGTAAATATAGTTGGCCGTTTTTCTTTGCTGCAAGGCCCTGTCACCTATCACCACCCCGGCGGTAGTACCCTGTATATGGTTGCGAAAATCTTTCTTAGCATCCTGCAACACAACTGCTTTTTTCCAATAATGCTTTAGCAACACCTTGCATAAGTTAACCGATGTACGGCTTTGGTAATCCAGCAGCACTGTTTCAATGCCCTCCATGGGCACCTCGCTAAACAAGCAAACAGAGGCAACATCTCCTTCTGCACCAATGCAATAATCGGTAATAATATGCCATTCATGCAGTTTGGGTATAATAGCCACAGGCACCAAGCCCACGTCAATACTACCTTCCACCAACATCCCCGCAATCTTCGCAGGGTATTCTTCAACAATCTCCACCTGTTCCATCAACGCTGCCGAATGCTTTATACCATACAACAGGGGCTTTGTGTTTAAATAACTCACCGCCCCAACCTTAATCTTCTCCAAGTCGCCAAATTTTGTACAAAGAAACGCGTTTTTAGCGGAAGAAGATTTAAGGCAAAAGGTATAGGGTTTAACACAAAAACCAATTACCTTTGCGACTTTTTTAGCATTTTGAACGTTGGAATATTTACAATATGGAATTAAACAATCTTACCGCCATATCCCCGGTTGACGGCCGTTACCGCAAACAGGTGGCGCACCTATCGGCCTACTTTTCGGAGTATGCGCTTATGAAATACCGGGTGCTGGTTGAAATAGCTTATTTTCTTTTTTTAGAAGACAAGCAGTTTTTTGTACTGCCGGCAAAAACCAAGCAGCAGCTACAGGAGGCTGGAGACAACTTTAGCCTGGAAGACGCGCAGCGTATTAAAGACATTGAAGCGACTACCAACCATGACGTAAAGGCGGTTGAATATTTTTTAAAGGAAGTGCTTGACAAAACCGGTGCGGCAGAAGCCAAAGAATGGATACATTTTGGCCTAACCTCGCAGGACGTTAACAACACCAGCATACCACTTAGCTGGAAGCATTGCATGGAACACGAGTACCTGCCAGCCCTATTTAACCTGCAGCATGGCCTGCAACAGCTGGCCAGGCAATGGAAAAACGTGCCTATGCTGGCCCGCACCCATGGGCAGCCGGCCTCCCCCACGGTGCTGGGCAAGGAGCTGATGGTCTTTGTGGAACGCTTACAAAACCAGGCCGCTTTGTTTTCGTACATACCTTACTCGGCCAAATTTGGGGGTGCCACGGGTAACTTTAACGCACACCATGTAGCGTTTGGCAGCATGGATTGGGTAGCGCTGGGCAACGAGTTTGTTGAACAGGTATTGGGCCTTCAACGTTTGCAGTTTACCACACAAATTGAGCATTACGACAATATGGCCGCGCATTTTGATGCCATAAAACGCATAAATACTATTTTAATTGACCTATGCCGTGATGTGTGGAGCTACATTAGCGTTGACTATTTTAAACAAAAGGTGAAGAAAGGCGAAGTGGGCAGCAGTGCCATGCCCCATAAAGTTAACCCGATTGATTTTGAAAATGCCGAGGGCAACCTGG
>Ga0208741_10000256_pt1 | contig 27993 bp, 37 predicted proteins | sample CryBogCBE03Jun09_FD_184576 | JGI IMG/M metagenome (GOLD analysis project Ga0208741, IMG submission 184576) | Freshwater microbial communities from Crystal Bog, Wisconsin, USA - CBE03Jun09 (SPAdes) | ecosystem: Environmental > Aquatic > Freshwater > Lake | place: Crystal Bog, Wisconsin, USA...
TGATAAGTGGGTCAATGCTGGATGGCATAGTCGAAATACTCAAGTGTGGGTAACAGGCGAAATTATGTTAACAAAGGACGAGGAAGAATAATGCCCGTCGAATCGTGGTTTCCTACTCCTATATACAATTCAATGATTGATAATCTAAATGATGTACAGAATGAATTAAGTGTTGCATATGATGATCTAAAGAAACAAAATAAATTTGAACATGCTAGTTTTTTTGAAACTTCTAATTTTACAGTAAGTGATCCAACTTTTACTAGCGATGTGATTAAAAAATACAATTTGTTCAAAGTTAAAAAAGAAATATATAATCATGTAGACAAGTATATTGAATTAGTAAGTGGTCCAAACTTTCCATACAAATATAAAATTCATGCCAGTTGGTTTACCAATGCAGAAAAAGGGCAATATGCTAAACTGCATAGTCACGGTCGTGCAGATTTATCTGGTGTTTACTATTTTAAAACAAATAAGTTAGACGGGGATATATGTTTTACAAATCCTTGTAAAGAACATGGATCGACTATATTTTTTGGGATGGATCGTGTATATCCATCAGTGACTTATAAACCAGTAGTAGGACAACTTGTTCTTTGGCCAGGTTGGCTAGAACATTCAACTCAAGAAAATAAAACCAATGAAACACGAGTAAGTTTTTCATTTAACATTAACTTTAATAGATTTTAACAAAGGATGAGGAAGAATAATGAGTTTTGAATTAGAAGACCTTCGTCAGAAGGGTACATTAGTTGAAGTTCACAATAACGACGTTACTAAAGCATTACGAAAGCTAAAGAAAGTTGTACAAGCGGAAGGTATCTTTCAAACCCTACGCGAGCGTGAGCGTTATGAAAAGCCTTCAGTAAAACGTAAGAAGCAGCAGGCCCGTGCGGTTAAGCGTTGGCAGAAGAAGCAACGTGATCTTAGAGAACAGGGTAAAATTATTTAAAAAATCTCTTATTAAACACTTGATTTTTCGTTCTAAAATGCTATATAGTATTGTAGCAGTGCTAAATGAATAGGCTGCTACATATATCTTGCTTTACAGGAGATAAATTATGAACGCAAGAACTTTTGATCTAACACCCTTTCACCGTGCAACTATTGGATTCGATCAACTTTTCAATGAGTTGGATCGTACATTTGCAAATTCAGCCAACACTGGATATCCTCCCTATAACATCATTAAGAGTGATGAAGACCATTACACCATTGAGTTAGCAGTTGCAGGGTTCAGTATGTCTGAACTATCAATTACACTCGATCGAGATCAGTTGGTTATTGAAGGGCATCCAAATGAGCATGAAGATGATATTCCTTCATACTTACACAAGGGAATTGCCAATCGCACATTCCTCCGTACATTCAAAATTGCTGAACATATGGAAGTAACAGGTGCAGATCTAGAATTAGGCATTCTGAAGATTTATTTAGAACGCAATGTTCCTGAAGAACTACAGCCTAAGAAAATTGCTATTACATACAAAGCCTAATATACTACAATACATGGCGGGTATTCTGCCCGCCATGTTAAATAAATGTGATGGGAAAAATGACAGCAGATCTAGAAACAAAAAAGAAAGTAGCTATTCGTACTGACTTAACTCCACCACCTCAGTTTAAAGTTATCTTCATTAATGATGATGTAACTACTATGGATTTTGTATTAAGTGCATTAACAACTTTTTTTAGTTACAGCGATGAAGATGCCAGAGCTATTACAACTCGTATTCATGAAGAAGGAATGGCAGTTGTTGCTGTGATGCCATACGAATTGGCCGAACAAAAAGCGTTGGAAGTTACTGCAATTGCTCGCAGTAATGGCTTTCCACTTAATATTAAAATTGAACCTAATTTGTAATTTCAATCATTTTAGGGTAATAAAATAAATTCTGAGGGCTGTCATCTAGGCGTCCTCTAGGATGACATATATATCTAATATCGCCAATGGTTTGATCAAAATTTTGATGTACATGTCCAAAACACCAAGTTTTAATTTTTTTGTTTATATCGAAATTTAATATTTCAGATAAGAAACTACTACCGCATCTTGCATAATTTGCTGGATGCTGCTCTATTACCAAATCCATAAAAGTTTTAAGTGGAGCAGTATGAGTAGTCATGACTATTTCTTTTACTTCAGGATTAGAAGTTAGTTTCATTACAATTTCAGCCAATACTCGAGCGTCGTCTTTTGCTGTTTGCCAAACTTCTTGCAGGAATGGTTCACTGTAAATGTTGTTGCTAACAAAATACATATATGCTTCTTCTTTGGAAATTTCAGGCTCCATAAAATCATAACTCCACCATCCATTTGCTCCAACAAAAGCTACTCCATCAATTACAATGGCATTTCGATTTAAATATTGTATATTATGATATTTGTTAAATTGCTGTCTTATTTTTTGGTTGTGTTCTTGAAATCCACATTGGTTGTTATGTTCGTGATTGCCATCAACAAATATAACATACTTGTAGTGCTTACTGATATCTACGATTGTTTTATATGTGTCTTCAGAATCAATATTAACATCCCCGAGAACTACTGCAATTAAGCTAGTTCCTACTCCTTCCCAGTTAATCCTTGAACTCTCCGGCCAAAAATTATTATGCAAGTCCGAAATTAAATCAAATTTCATTTTCTATTGACATCACTTTATCTATAATATATAGTTACACAATGCAGATAATATTTGATGAGAATTTGGTTCCAACTCTTAGACAGCGTTATGTTGTGCTAGAATTAGACACGGTTATGCAACCTGCGATGACAAATCCTATTACACTATATGCTTTAATAGAGGATATAGGAATCGAAGTGTTGCCTACCCTAATAGGTTTGATGCAACAGCACGAAATCATGGTTAGACATTATAAGAATAGCGAATGGGCAGATGCTGCCCGTAACGCAATGGCCCTTAAAGGCCAGTGGCGTGGCGAAGTGGATGAATTTTACGATATGGTAATCAAAATGTGCAATGAATGTCAACAGAATAATACTACATGGAATGGTATTAAGCACACAACTCCCGCAGAGGAATAGAAATGCGTCGTTATTATTTTGAAGAATCCAAACTAGTTGATCGTCTTCGCACTCGCTGTGGTATCAATAAGCCTCAGTTCCTCCCATGGGATGGATGGGACGAATGGAATAAAACAACTAGGGAAGAAAAACCATGGGCATACTGGCTTACCGAAACTCTGCCAGAGTTCTTAGATATGATTCTAAGTAAAATCCCAACCCCCATTAGCGATATTCGTTACTATTGCCGTAATCGTTTTTACCGTAAAAGTCATGTGCTTCCTTGCTATTTTAAACCTGGAGAATATCATGATCTTGATGAACGTATTCTACATGGTTTAATGAATTCACTTGTTGATTTTGTTGAAGTTGAGCTTGCTTATAAGAGTCGCTGGTGCAATACTGAGGAAAGTAAGACTGCTAAGTGGAAGAATGGTCGTTGTCCAGAACTAGGACTTTCTCACCTTGCATGGGAAATGACATTAGACAGCGAAGAGTTGGATGAGACTGAGCGTTGTAATAGCCAAGCCTCTACTGCACGAGCAGTTAAGGCAATTTATGATTGGTGGAAGTTTACTCGACCCACTCGCCCTGATTCATATGATGCCAGTGGATGGAGTGAATACTGCGAAAAGAGTAGAGAAGCGGGATATAATATTTTCAGCGATCAGGAAAAAGAACCTGAATTAGTAGAAATGTCCAATCAAGCACATAAGAAGTTGCGTGATATTGAAGCAGCATATGATGCAGAAGATGAAGAAATGCTTATACGAGTAATTAAGATACGCCGTAGCCTTTGGTCATAAGGTAAGGAATAATAAATTTATCAGTGTAGGCAGCATGAGCTTCCTCCAGTGGATGATTTGCAGGACCAATTTTATATTTGTTGGTATTTGACCAATCACAAAAATAAGGTGAAGGAAGCCAATTTGCTGTATCAATCATTGTTTTAAACGATCTGACATATGGATCGTAATAATTTTTTTGATCATCCATATGTATATTTGCTGCTTTTAAAAAGAAATAATCAATATTTTTACTTTCTAAATAGCTTTTTATTAGCAACATACTTTTTAAACTTTCCATTAGATAAAAAGTATTATCTATATATTGTTGATAGATTCTACTTATATCACCCAATCCCGCTGCTTCATCCCACTCATGACTTCTTTTGTGTCTTTGAAGTTGTTCTTCATTTTGATATCCTCCCATTAAACTTAACTTTTCTTCAAAGGTGAATGCATGATAATTGCCTACCGTTTGATAAGAATCGAAATCATTTACTGGTCTTTCATTGAATCTTGAATATATTTCAAATCGATGAACAAAAGTCCACATAATGCCAACTAATATTTCTTCACCTGACTTATGAAGTTGATCAATTTGATATATACATTTTCTTGCAATTCCGCTATTACTAATTCCAGGAGATGATGTAGTAATATGTTGAAATCCTGTATGTTTTGCAGATAATGCAGCCCATGTTAATTGACTTGGCTGCATCTTTTTAATTTTAGTTGTTTCATCTTCAACAAGATGGCAATCCTGTAACTCAGTGCCAAATGTAAAACTATCACCAGCTGAAAGAAATATAGCCATGATGATATTTAGTTTTAAAATTTACTAGACAAAAAAAGAAATATTAGTGTATAATATAGTATGTTTAAAAAAATCTTTGCGATTTCATTTGCTATCATTCTAGCAGGTTGTAATACTACAGTAGATTCCCGGCGCGGATTTGCACCTCAAAGTGAGAGCTTAATTAAAGCAACTATATCAGTTGGTGCTATGCCATCTAGTCCAGTTTTGATTAGAATTTTTAAACAATCTCATGAGCTTGAACTTTGGCGTATGATTGATGACGGTAGCTATGCATTAGTCAAAACATACAGTATATGTGCGTTCAGCGGAGATATTGGGCCAAAAAACAAAAAGGGAGATAGACAAGCTCCGGAAGGATTTTACTCCATTGGGCCTTCACAATTAAACTATAACAGTATTAGATTCCTTTCATTAAACACAGGATATCCTAATATTTTTGATAGACAACATGGCTTTACCGGTAGCGACTTAATGATTCACGGTGGGTGTGATAGTGCAGGATGTTATGCAATTGAAGATGTGCCAGCACAAGAAGTCTTTACCGCAGTTAGGGATGCATTAAAAGCCAAGCAACATGCAGTACAGCTACAAATATATCCCTTCAGAATGAATACATGGAACATGTATTTAAATGGTGTTAATAAACATATAGCTTTTTGGCGACAATTAAAAATTGGATATGACAAATTCGAATTGACTAATAGAGAATTAAATGTGAATGTTATTAATAAGAAGTATGTTATTAAGTAGAATATTTTTCACACAGAATACCATAAATATTCTGTATGATATCAAATATAGAATATTGGAAATTAATAAAAAAGGTTGGATCCTATAACGATAAATGGGATGAAATCGTCACCACTAAGACTTCAATCATTGATAATTTAATCAAAGTTTTAAATAGTGACGCAAAATCTATTCTTTTTACATCTTTCAATCCAATTGCAATAGACCTTGCAAATCATTATAATGTAGCAGTTATATGTGATGAATCTTTTACTTCTTACTTTGATCTTAATAATATAAAGAGATTTGATTCGGTCAACAATATAACAAATAGTTATGATGTTGTAATAGCATTAGACGAATATTTTACTCATGCTGATTCAGAAGATCAGCAAAGAGAATTAATGGATCAATTGATAAAAATCATCAATGGTTGGCTTATTACTACACTGCAAGATTATAAGAATTTTGCCCCATATAAGAAAAATCAAATTGATGCAATAGGTATTAATAGTGAGCATAATTACATTGTGCTGGAAAACAGCATTGCTGATCGAACAGATAAGCAAGTTTGGGATCACTATTTCTATTGCATACAGGATCATTTAGATCTTATGACCATTGGGCCTATAAAAAGACGTACTATGTACTTTAAACAATTGGCCAAATACAGCAGTGATGCTGGCAGTAAGCAATATGTAATACAGAAAAACTTGCTTTATAAAGGGTTCTTCAGCAAGAATTTCGAACATATTATTACTGTGAAGTTTAAATGATCAACATAGATTTAGAAAAACAAATAAATCAGCAAATACAAGAAACAATCCAAAACTATGTGAATAGCGAAGATCTGCAGAAACATATACAGGAGCTAGTTAATGCCTCTGTCGGTGATATTATCGGTAGTGTAGCCAGTAAAGTATATGCAGAAGTGTTAAATGTTGCGGATATTAAAGACAATATTATAAAGATAGTTCAACTTGAAACAAATCAACATATACATACTGAAAGTTTAACAATAGTACGAGAGGAGTTAGCAAATACTCCTATCAATGATATTGTAGAAAAACTAGTAAAGAATGAAATCAGTATAAAGTTTGATAAGTTAGATGTTCCAACTGGAAGCATTCATCCTTCAGCGATATCATGGAATTCTGGTGTACTAAGTGGAAACTATATAACAGGTGGGTTGATCACTAACTTTAGTAGTACAGGCATCGACGACAAGTCAACATCTGCACAATTAACAATTTTAGATGATCACGTTGTTGTAGAAGGTGAATTCACAGCAATGAATATAACTGCCGCTGATACTATACACGCAAAGAATTTAAGCTTAACTGGTACATTAGAGATTGGCACAGATATTCTAGATCATGGTCCTTTCAGTCAAATGATTCAGATGCATAGTCAAATGATAGTAGATCATGCTTTAGAACCATACCATGAATTAATGAAAGATGGTAGATTGGTGATAAGTGGAGATTCCATTGCTCCTAGTATATCTCAGAGTAATTTGCGTAAAGTTGGAAATCTTCAAGAATTAAATGTTACAGGAGACGCTAAATTCAGTGAAACATTGTATATCAGCGCCGGCGGTAAAGTAGGCATTAATACTGAAGAACCACGAGGAGCGTTAACAATCAGAGATGAAGATGCTGAAATAACATTTATGAAGACCAATAAACGAACTATGTTTATGGGTAGTACTCGCAGTGGTGATGTTGAAATTGGTACGAACAATACACCACAATTAGTAATTAAAGAAAGTCTAATAGAAATTAATAATGCCATTAGATTAATGGGTATTAAATTCTCAGTGAGCGGTATCGTACCTGAATATATAGGCGAACCTAATGAAATAGTATTTGTGTTGTCGGCAAGAGAAGGGCAACCTAACTTTTATAAATGTTTTGGAGGCAATAAATGGCAAGCGTTATAAACTTTTTTCGAGATCTCTATTATAGATGGCAACGTCGTAAAATGCTAAAAAGACTACGTAAGCAAGATCCATTTATCTACTGATGATATTAGGTATCAACGCACTTAATCATGATGCAAGCGTATGTCTTGTCAACAATAGCGAAGTAAAATTTGCTGCACATTCTGAACGATATAGTCGTCGTAAGAATGATAGCGAACTAAATCATAAATTAATCGATGATTGCTACAACTATGGTACTCCGACCGAAGTAGTTTGGTTTGAGAAACCAATTAGTAAAGCACTGCGGCGGTTGTATGCTGGGCAAACTCCTATTTTTCAAAATCCTAAAAAGCATCTTAAAGATTATGGGTTAGACAACTTGCCTATTACATATGTTCCGCATCATGCTGCTCATGCCGCTATGGGATTCTATACCAGTAAATTTCCCAATGCTGCTATTATTGTCGTTGATGCAATTGGTGAATGGGACACAACTAGCATTTGGTCTGCTGATAGTACAGGGTTGAAATGTATCTTTAGAAATACATATCCCAATAGTATTGGACTATTTTATACTGCTGCTACACAAGCAATTGGTCTTAAACCCAATGAAGAAGAATATATTCTCATGGGAATGGCAGCTTTTGGTAAGCCAATATATACACAATTATTAAAGGATAGATTTTTTAAAGTGTGGGATGGGCCACGTTCTAAATTGAAGTATAATCTTCATCGTGGAATGAAACAATGGCTTTCTGTTCACCCAAATAATTATGCAGACTTTGCAGCCAGTGTACAACAGATTTTTAAAGAATATATGTTTAGTTTGTGTGCATATGCACAGGCTCGCCTTTCCGGTAAGAATTTAATCATCGCTGGCGGCGGCGCACTCAATTGTGCTGCCAATGGAGAGATTGATCAATTAAAAGTATTTGATCGCATATGGATTCCACCTAATCCCGGGGATGCTGGATTAAGCTTGGGTGCTATTGCTTATCATACTCAACAACTGATTAATTTTGAACATGCTTATCTTGGACACAATCTTAGTCGTCATGTTGATATTAATAGTCTAGTAGATCAATTAATTCAAGGAAAAGTCATTGCTGTTGCCAATGGTCGTGCAGAGTTTGGACCTAGAGCATTAGGCAATCGCAGTATATTAGCTGATCCGCGTGGTCCAGATGTTAAAGATCGTGTAAATGCCGTTAAGAAGCGAGAACCTTTCAGACCATTTGCTCCTGTTATATTAGCAGAACATGCAGATGAATATTTTGAATTAAATCACAACTGTTACGATTATATGCAATTTGCAGTCAAATGTCGTAGACCTGACTTGTTTCCTGCTATTATTCATGTCGATGAAACTAGTAGAGTCCAAACTGTAAACAAAGATAATCCGAGTGTTATACGCCCAATATTGGAAGCATGGTATAAAAAGACTGGATGTCCTATGCTATTGAATACCAGCATGAATGTCAAAGGTGAGCCATTGGTAAATGATAAGTATGATGCTGAGCATTTTAGCCAATTGAATAAAATTCCAGTATTTTAACTAACTGCTTGGCAGTTTAAATTCCATGGTTGTTTTAATATCATAGTCATTTATTGCTGAACTTATACATTCAAATAATATTTGATTTTTTTCATTGCTATGTATATGATTTGCAGAATAAAGTTTTTCTTTGCAAGTTAATAATTCAAGAGGTGTAATAATTTCTAAACCATGTTGCCAATTAAAATTATATTTTTCCAACCATTGGTTTTTAAAAGATCTTAGATGTATAATTTTTTTATCTGTACCTAATTTTGGTAATATTTCTAAATCAAAATATTTCAATGCACTGACATATTGAAATTGAGATAGTTCTGTATCTAGAAAATTTTTATAATATTGATCAGCAGCTTGCCATATTTCATTTTTTTTCTCTGTATGTGCTGCTATGCTTGTGACATTAATATTTCGTATTTTTCTATGAAATAGTCTGGTTTCATTCGTCCAAACAAAAACAATAATATCCGGTAATTTATTCCTATCAAAAAGGGGAAAGAATTGCATTAGGATAACATCCCAAATTGAGCTACCACTTTTTCCTAAACAATAAAGTTTCAAATTATTTTCTTTAACTATTTTTTCAATATATGTTTCAAATTCATCAGATTTTAAATCGGAACAAAAGCTATCACCAAAAAAACCAATTGTTTTCATCTGATATTTAATCAACTGTTGACACCTCTTTAAAATAATGTATAATCATAATATGACACAACGTATCGGCTTTTGCTGCAAATGGATTGACGGTCCCTCTCAGATTAACGGGATCAACCAAAAAGATACTGCCAGTGAGTTCAATACTGGCACTACAACTGTTACTTGGCTCAAGCGCCAAACTAAAGACATTGCTGAACAGAAGTTGTGGGATCTTATGACACGCAACTTAAATTCGGTATATAAACTAGTAGAGAAAGTTGGAGCATTAGATGAACATCTTAGAATGGTTAGAATTAGCAGCGATATCTTACCTGTTTACACAGAGCCAAACTTTGGGTATTTCTACAATCAGCAGGGTGTACGAAACTATGCTGAAAGAAAATTTGGTGAAATTGGACGAATGGCTCGTCTTCATAATGTGCGTCTCAGTTTTCATCCTGGCCAGTTTTGCGTCTTGGCAAGTGATAGTGACGATGTTGTTAAACGGTCAATAGAGGAGTTTGAATATCATGTTGATATGGCACGATGGATGGGCTACGGACAAGAATGGCATGATCACGGATTCAAGATTAACGTACACATTGCTGGACGTAGGGGTCCTGCCGGAATTGTCGCTGCTTTGGGTCGTCTTAGCCCTGAGGCTAGGAATCTTATAACTATCGAAAACGAAGAAAATGCGTGGGGACTAGATGACTGTCTTAGTATTGGACGTGATGTTGCTATTGTTTTGGATGTTCATCACCATTGGGTGCGCACGGGCGAGTACATTTGTGCCACTGACGATAGGGTTAAACAGGTTGAATCTAGTTGGCGCGGTGTTAGGCCTACTCTACATTATAGTCTCAGCCGTGAGGACATACTGGGACATCATGACCTTATTGTAATGCCTGATATGTTTGCACTGCTTGAATCAGGTCATAAGAAGCAGAAGCTTAGGGCACACAGTAATTTCATGTGGAATCGCGCTGTTAACATGTATGTTAGTGAATTCTGGGAAAAGTTTGATATCCAAGTCGAGAGCAAGGCTAAGAATCTTGCTAGTTTTGCACTATATGAGGAACTATGCAGGAACAAGTTGAACAGCTAATCAAAGATACTGAGCAGTGGAGAGAATACCATCGTCAGAATCGAAATCATGTTGATGCTGCTGCTTGTGCTATTCGTTTAAACGCTCTACGTGAAGTATTAGAAATAATTAGAAAAAATTCTAATTAAAAAATGCTGCAACTGCTAACAAAATATATTGCGTTGCGTATAAATATCATGTAATGTAAAAACATACTACAAAAAGGAGAACTAAAATGGCTACTAAGACTGCTGATTTTGATACTGACAAGTACCTAGACGAATATAACAAGAATGCCCGTATGATGGTTATGATGGTTTATCCCAGTGAACTTCGTGCGATTCTAGAAAAGACTATTGATCTTCAAGTTGAAGCAAGCAAGCTAGTTAACAAGACTTTGACTGAAGCTATTGCTAAGATCATTCCTTCTAAGTAAAAATATTGACTCCTTTCTAGTAAGCATATATAATTGTGCTAATCGATAGGAGTTAGTTATGGAATCAGTTATTGTTGGATTAGTCGTATTAGCGTTTGTTGGATACGGCTTATACAAGGTTTTTGTAAAACAGGAAACAGTGGCAGAAGCTGCCACTGAAATTAAAAATGAAGTTGTTGCTGAAGCAAAGAAGGTTGAAGAAGTCGCAGCACCAGTTGTTACGGCTGAAGTTGCCAAAGTTGAAGAAGTAGCAAAGACTGAAGAGACTAAGGTTGAAGCAGTTGTTGCCAAAGTTGAAGAAGTAGCAAAGGTTGAAGAGACTAAGGTTGAAGCAGTTGTTGCTAAAATTGAAGAAGTAGCAAAGACTGAAGAGACTAAGGTTGAAGAAGTAGCAAAGAAAACTGCTACCAGAGCTAAGAAAACTGCTACTAAGGCAGCGGCTGTTGCCAAAGCAGTTGAAAAGAAGGTAGCAAATAAAGCTACACGAAATAAGAAGACTAGCACATAAGCTGGCAGTAATTTAGGGGTAACTTTAAAAGTTACCCCTTTTTTATTATGTATATTTTATATTTGTAATACTAGATCTTTGTTTAATTAACTCTTCAATTTCACTATTACCGATTTGATCTTGTCTTGGAGCAAATCTAGCACGAGGACGATGATCTGTATCCACAGGAACATCCCCAACATAATAAGCAGCCATACTTTGTCTTATCATATCATCTGGGCAGCTTAATGGCAATGGCAATCCATGCCAACTGTTTTGTGTAGTATCAAATAGCACAGCACGGTTAAATTTAATATCAACCGTTTTTACATGAGCCAATGGTTGATTAGTTTCTGCATTATGGCTCCATAATTCAAGTCCACCGCCATATGTAGTATCCCAATCTTTACTCAAATAAATGATAATGTTTAACTTACGCTGTAGTCCAAGTTTAGGATGTACATTGTAATCCAAATGCATATTAAGATTACCGCCATTCATGTGAGCGTGCCACCCGCCGCCATGTAGACCAAAATCCATATTAAGATCTGTTCTGCCACTTATTCTTCTGATAAGGTATGTAAAATTTTCACTTCCCAGAAAATTAAATGCCTGATATGTTTTTTTAGGAAATTTATCCCAATGATTGCAAGCTTTTTTATTCTCGATTGCATTGTTGTAATGAGCATTCCACACTGTGCTGTGGTATTCTGGAAATTCATTATACAATTCCTCTGCTACCTCATCCCGCCAAAAATTATCAATTACAACATGATTAAATGGCTCTGCACTTAAAAATTCTCTTGTTAACGTGTCGAGATGAGGATATAAATTATGAATCATTTAATTCTCAATGAAGGTTCCATTGGGAGCTACATTGCCAGCAACTCCAGTTCTTGCAATTTCCAATGTTAATTCTTTAGGTAGGAATTTACAGAAAAGATGTTCGATATCAATATACTTGCCTGCATTACATTGTTCCTGCATATGTTTAGTCATAATAGAAACTCGTTCAATGAAGTCATCCAACAGAACACGATCAAAGCTATAAACACGAAGCATATACTGTAAACTTTGTCCAACATATTCTATTGGAAACTGACTCATCATCTTCTTACTGACAACATACTTGCCTTTGGCATCATCCTGCTCGTATCGTGTGATATCAAACTTATCATTTAGAAAATATCTGCCACTGACCTTAAAGATACGATCGCAGTCATCAAACAATTTCTTGTCTCTTACTAGCTTAAAGAATTTACCAACTACTACCAGCTCGGTAAGATTTTTCACAGTATCTTGATGTGTAATGTTATTAGCAATCCAATTAACATTAGTATCCTTACTAAGATCAACAAACTTGTCAACTGAATTAATTAACTTGTCTTTAAGATCGCCTTCAATACCAGGTATTCCGCAATCTGTCAGAATAACAGTTGAATTGGGAATATACTTACGTACTGATTCTATCGTTACTAAAGTTTGTTCTACCCGTTGTTCTGGCGAATATATGCTAAACTTAGCATTAGCCGCTGACGTTACTAATACTCCATATTTCATAGTTTGATCTCCAACCAGTCTTCATGAGCAAGTGTCCAGTTAACGACTTGACTAATACGTTCTGTTAGATCAATACGTGGTTCCCAACCTAATGATCGCATGAAATCTCCACTTAGACTATAACGAAGATCATGTCCTGGGCGACTGCTATGAAAATCTACCATTTCATAGTTAAGTGGCTTACCTTGTGTATCAGCGATAATCTGTGCAAGTTCAAGATTATTAATTTCCTGCTTGCCCACAATATTGAACTTAGGGCACTTAGCTCCGCCAAACTCTGGAGGCATTTGAAAATCCTTGAGGTCTAACAAAAACATCATTGCATCAGCAACATCTGCTGCGTGAATATAATGTCTGCTTCCTGGAATTGTTCTACTGGCATCGCTATGAACTGTGATTGATTCACCTCGTTGCACCTTACGAATACACATAGGAATATACTTTTCTGGATGCTGACGCTCGCCAAACACATTCATGGTATGCGTAACATAAATTGGCAACTTGTAAGTATTTTCAAATGCCACAGCAAGTTCCTCGCCACCTGCCTTAGCAGCACTGTATGGATTAGTACTGTTATAGCGATCATATTCCTTATAATATACACCATTGGGAGCAGGACCAAATACTTCATCAGTGGAAAAATAAACAAATCGTTCCAAATTATCAATCGTACGAGCATAGTTTAGGATATTACAAGTAGCAACAACATTATCCATTACAAATTCCATTGGGAATTCAATGCTGCGATCAACATGACTGCCAGCAGCAAGATGCATAATGATATCAATCTTGCCAATCATGCTGCGAGTCTGAGGATTAATTTCAGCCTTTAGATCATGATAAACAATCTTTACACGCTTGCGGACTTCTGCATCATGTGTCATCATCATATGATGTAGTCTATTTAGGTTACCACTATAATCTAATCGATCCAAACTTACAATGTTCCAATCGGTAGTATTGAGTATTCTATCGATTACGTGGTGTGCAATAAAACCTGCTCCGCCAGTAATCAAAACGGTCTTTGACATAAGTTCTCCTGAATTTAAAATACTTACTTGTATAAAGGTTATAGTTGTTATAATATGGTTTTTTGTGTTGTATTTCAATATAAAAATGTATTTGACACAGCTATAAATATCTATATAATAACAATGAATGAGGATTTAGCAATGCAAATGAAGCAATGGCGATGTGTAATTACGTTGGCAGATGGTTGGAAGACTGAAACCTTTGTTTATGCCTTGGACCATATCACCGCAATGAAGCTTGCTGAAGCGCAAACAGGCGGCAAATGCAATGCTGCTTTTCCCATGTCGTGATATTCAAATATGAATTTTTGGAAACTTTGGGCAAAGGCAATTGGTGAGAAGTCTGGAGCTACAAATAAAGAAGCAGACTACGTAGCTTTAATTAGGACATTCATAGTACTTTGTTATATAGTAACTAATATGTTCATTGTTGCTGGTGTAATTAGACACTGGTAATTATTGGGGAATAGTATAATAGGTAGTACAGCGGATTTTGATTCCGTGAATCTTGGTTCGAGTCCAGGTTCCCCAGCCATGCTAATAAATACTTCGTCGAGGAGTTATAATATGAAATATTCAATTATTGCATTGTTACTAATGACAACAACAGCTAGTGCTACTCAAATGACTTATCAATTCTCCAATCCTACATTTAGTGGTATTGGGTTCAGTAGCCATGTACTAACTATTGAAAACGAAGAATTCACTCGCAAGCAGGCTATAGAGCAACAGAAAGCAGCTGATGTAGCATCAGCACTAGCCGCTGCACAAAATACTAATCTACAGAAATTTTTGAACAACTTAGAATCGAGAATATACGCTCAATTAAGCTTACAGTTAAGCAACTCTATGTTCTCAGGTACAGCAACATCGGGATCAATGGATTTCCAAGGCAGTACTATAAGTTGGATCCAGGACGTATCGACGAACACTATCGGTTTAACTATCGTTGATCCCACTGGCAATATGACTAATGTATCAGTGCCAATGGGAGGTTTCAAATTCTAATATGAAAAAATTATTATCAGTGACATTACTTGCTATGTGTTTAACAGGTTGTGCTAGTATCAAAGAAACTGTTACAAATTTCGATGCTTCACTTGACGCAGTACCTGACATTACGCCAACCCCAGAAGCAAAGCCAATTAAGGAGCTTAAGGTCAGCGAATTACTAACTTTAACTGGTCCCGACGGTCCACCTATTCCAATTGCAATGTATAACTTCAATGATAAGACTGGGCAGCGCAAGCCCAACGATAACGTGGCTGTTATGAGTTCAGCAGTGACTCAAGGCGCCGAAGTGTTTGCCATTAAGGCTTTGCAAGATGCTGGTCACGGCAAGTGGTTTCAAGTTGTCGAGCGTGTTGGCTTAGATGATCTAGTTAAAGAACGGCAGCTAATACGTAGCCAGCGTGAAACATATGAAGGCAAAGACGCTAAACCACTAGCACCTATGCTGGTAGCAGGTATTCTATTAGAAGGTGGCATTGTCGGCTATGATACTAACAGTGGATCTGGTGGTGCAGGCGCTGCACTATTAGGGATTGGAGCAAATGCTTCATATAGAACAGATGTTGTTACCGTTGTTATGCGTTTAATATCAGTTAATTCAGGAGAAGTGCTTATTAGTGCTGGTGCAACTAAAACTATATTGAGCACAGCGGTAAATAGTACGGTCATGAAATTCCTTGACCAAGGTACAATGAGTCTACAACTAGAAGGCGGCATGAATGTCAATGAACCGACAACTTATGCTGTTAGAGTGGCAACAGAAGCAGCAGTTGTAGATTTAATAAGACAAGGAGTTAATAAGAAACTCTGGAAGTTTGCATCAACGAGTAAGAAGAAAAGCTAGGCAAACGGCGTCGATTCTATCCCATATAGTGGGGTGAATTAAATGAGTAAGAAGATTGTAGGACTGTTTGTCCTAGGCATTATGAGTATCTATGCTAACTTGTCATATGCTCAATCTGGTTTGAATACCGTTTATATGGAACAAATCGGAAGTAATAGTACTATCAATGTAGTTCAAGCAGGTCCCGGCAATGCTGCTGGTGATAGCATGAAGAATAACTCATTCGAAGGCAACAGCCAAACTATTTCCATACAACAAATTGGCATGGGTAATATTGGCGACTTTACTATGCATGGCGATAATGCCAGTTTATCAAGTAATGTAGTTGGCAATACAAATACTGTTACTGTAAACTGCGGTAATGGTAGTACACCAGGCGGATCCTCAGGACCCGGCGCAAGCTCCTGCGATCATGCAAATATTATTGCTAATGCAACAGGCGATAACAATGCACTGCTAATAACAGCAGGATATAAAACTACTGCAAAAATTGATGTCAAAGGTAGTACTAATACTGCCACAATCAGCAACACATCGAATAATCTGTTGGGTGCTATGAGCACCATTACAACGGAAGCTGGTAGCAATAGCAATACACTTAACATCACACAATCCGGTCCTGCTGGATTAAATGGCTTCATTGCAAACATTGATCTGACTGGAGCAAGTTCGAGTAATACTATTATGGTAACTCAAACAGGGACGGTGGATAGCAATGTTCAAATTCATAGTAATGGTTCTAACAACAATATCACTGTTCATAGCGGAAACTAATGCTATTGCAGATGCAATTGGTACGATAACTGAACAAAGTGGACCCACTGAGATTCAACGTGATAAGAAATCTATACCCAGTGATGTGCATAGTGCTATTGAATCAAATGACACTGTAGTCACTGCAAAGAGTAAAACAAGAATTACCTTTAAGGATGACAGCTTAGTTGAAATTACAGAACAAAGTAAGCTTCTAATAGATGACTTTGTTTATGATAGTACTAAAACAGATGCAGGTAAATTGGGATTAAAAATGGCGCTGGGTACTGCTAGATTTGCCAGTGGGCAAATTGCCAAACATACTCCTGACACTATCAGAATTGATACGCCGACCGCTACAATTGGTGTCAGAGGAACTGATTTTACAACAACAGTAGATGAAACTGGTCGTAGTCTAGTTGTGCTATTACCCAGTTGTCCCATGGGATATAAAGTAAGCAACATTGAAAAAGACTGCACCGTTGGTGAAATATATGTGCAAACTAATATGGGTACAGTTATACTGAACAAAGCATTTCAAGCAACAACTGTTAATACTCGTGATCAAAAACCTGCTAGACCTGTTATATTAAATCTTAATCCTGATCAAATTAATAATTTATTAATTGTTACCCCACCTAAAGAAGTTAAAGAAGTTAGAACTACTAATGCTGCTAACAAAACTGCATTAGATATTAATTTTCTCGACGTTAACTTCTTTGCTTTTACTGGATTAGATGATGCATTTTTAACTCAACAGAGTTTTTTAGATATGAACATGTTAGAAGATTCTGGATTTTTAGCTAATATGTTGGATCTATTGAATAGTCAGCTATTGGCAAACGAACTAAGTAGTTTTAATCAAATGCTACCACATTATCCACCAAATAAAGCAGCAGGATTAAAATATATGCTTGTTGATACAAATTTAACACTTTATAGATTTGCGCCAAGTCATGTTGCAGTTATTAGTGTTGATAAAGATACCCCTGCTAATCTAACACTGATTCAAGATGGGGTAACTATTAAGCAAACCATTAATAATAATAATGGAACAAGTATTACCATTAACCAAAGTAGATAAAATGCGATTCCTTATACTGTTACTATTAGCAACACCTGTATATTCTCAATCAATATTAGTTTCTCCCATTGTTTCTTCAGCTGGCAGTGTTTCGACATCTTCAAGTAATAGTGTTTATATAGATCAAATTGGTAATAATAATACAACCTACATCGATCAAAATGGATCAACAAATAAAAGTATAACAATATTAAATGGTGGCAATAATAATACTATTAGTATATTCCAGCAGGATAGCGGAAATCAGCAGGCATTTATAGGCACTGTACCCGATAAACCCGGACCTGTAAACAATAATCAGTTTGTTTTTCCAAATACCAATAACAATAACAATACATTAAGTATAGTTCAAACTGGCTCGGGTAATCACATTGCTGCAATTAATCTAGATCCAACTACATCCAATAGCAACAATACAGCAAGTATTATGCAAAGTGGTACTGCAAATAAATCATTTAATTTAAACCTAAGTGGCAGTGGGATAGGTGCTTCTATAGTACAGGATAATCCAACAGTACCAGACTCTGCCAGTATGAGTATACAATGTTTAACTCCGCCCTGTAACGGATATAGTTATATCAAACACTGAAGATATTTAGAATTCAATACTAAATTATTTACTAAATCATTAACAGACATCAAACTATTAATTTTATCGATGGCTTTGCCCATATAAACATGTCCGCCTCGATTTTCAAGTCCAAGTATTAATCCCCCAGTTCTATTAGAACCGTCATCTTTTACACTATACTCATTTATAAAAAAAGTATTTTTATTAGTATCGATAAATTTACTTAAATTTTCTGAAGATGAATTTAAAATTTTATTTTTCACTTCAATTCTCATTTTGCTTTCTTTAGTTAATGCAAATGCAGATCCAATCGATACTGCTTCAGCACCATTTTCTAAGAACCAATCTAAATCTTCGCTTGTGGCAATACCTCCCGATGGGCAAATTGGTATATTTGGTGTTTGTTTTTTTTGTTCTAGAAACATTTCTCTAATTGGTTTTGCAGCGTATTTCCCAGCAGCTTCACTTCCTTTTATATTGATAACATCAATGCATTTTAAATTTTCTTTAACAATGGATGACGTTTTAAGTATTAATTTAATTTCATTTTCTTGACAATAATTTAAAAAATATTGAACATTACTGGTTTGTAATAGATCATCAGTTAATATGTTATCTCCTATCGTAACATCAATGAATTTAGGTTTATATTTGAATACGTTATTATAAATTTTTTTATTTTCTAAATTTAGAACATTGATATCGATGAAAATACTAAAATTATTGCTACCTGTTATGTCTATAAATTTTTGTACTTCATTGAAATATTTAAAATCAAATCCAAATTCAAAAGCAGGTAAAGTAAATGTTGGAAAACAACCGGAATTATAAACTGCTACAGCAAGATTACAGTCACTGAGCTGATACATAGGAGCACATACAATTGGATATTTGGTATTGAATATATTTTTCACTTGAATATTTAAGTTATATAAAGAGTTGACAATAGTTTCAAATGTGCTACTATTAATAATAGCAGTTAACGGAGCCAAACATGTTCAAGATCATCGACGAAATTGCCAATGATAACAGCAAGTTGCATAAGGAAGCTGTACTAGTTCGTGAAGCTACAGCCAGCAACGATGAGCTTTTTGCCGGACTCAAAATGTGCTACGATCCAATGATTACATTTGGGGTCAAGCAGATTCCCGAACATATGGATCCACAGAGTGGAAAGAATTTGGATTGGGAAGAGTTTTACGATCTTGCTAACAAGCTGGAACTGCGTGAGCTTACCGGGCATGATGCACGAGATGCTATCGAAACAGCTATGAACAAGTCTAGTGTAGCACAGTGGAATGGGTGGTATCGAAAGATCCTCATCAAAGATATGCGAGCTGGATTTAGTGAAACTACTGTTAACAAGGCAGTAAAGAAGGCTAAGAAGCCAAACTATACTGTGCCTGTATTTGAATGCCAGCTTGCTCATGATGGAGCTAATCATGAGACTAAGATCTCAGGCTACAAAATGATCGAAGTTAAGTTGGACGGTGTGCGTGTCATCACTGTTGTTTACCCAGATGGGCGTGTAGATCAGTTTAGTCGTAATGGTAAGGAACTGGCTAATTTTCCTCATATTCGAGAGCAATTTGCTTCTGTTGCCAAGAAATTAATTGAACCAATGGTATTCGATGGCGAAGTAATGAGCAGCAGCTTTCAAGATCTTATGCGTCAGGTACATCGTAAGAGCAATGTTAACGCAACCGATGCCAACTTGTTCTTGTTTGATTGGCTCAGCTTAGAAGAATTTACACTTGGTAAGTGTAATGTCAAGCAAAAGTATCGCAGCGAACGTCTACAGGAGTTTGTTAAAAAAGCTCACTTAGTCAATGTGAAATGCTTGCATAGTGAGCTTATTGATCTCGATACTGATGATGGGATGGCATTGTTTAACAAGATTAACAGTGATGCTATTAAGGGCGGATACGAAGGTATTATGATTAAAGATCCTTATGCTCCTTATGAGTGCAAGCGTACTACAAATTGGCTTAAGCAAAAGCCATTTATTGAAGTGACGCTGGAAGTGATAGATATTGAAGAGGGTACAGGGCGCAACGAAGGTCGTCTGGGTGCGCTGGTTTGTGAAGGTAAAGACGATGGTAGAGTTATACATGTTAATGTTGGCAGTGGTTTTTCTGACGCCGATCGTGATGCTATTTTTCATAGCAAGGTTAGTGTGGTTGGTCATAAGGTGGAGATTCGAGCCGACGCAGTCACACAAAACCAAGACGGAACATTCAGTCTCAGGTTCCCCCGATTCAAAACATTCCGTGGATTTGCGGTAGGCGAAAAGATTTAGTCGTTATACTTTCGCTTATAAAGATATACGTTGATATCATTATCTGCGTATATCTGAGGCTTATGATTTTGCGGTGCAGATATACTCATCTTGTCGCATAACTGACCACTATTACTAATTTTCTCAGTTTTATTGAATAATATGAACTTACGCATATCAGCATTCTGTTGATCAATATGCTTTGCCATATGCTTTAGGTCAATGTAATACTGATCATATTTGGGATATGTAATATTAAAGTGTCCACAACGTACCCACCAACCCAAGCAAGCATCATTGGGTCTATCAACTAAAATGATTGGGCAGTCTGGCCAAGTTTCAGCAATGAAGTCTAAATGATGACAGAATACATGGCTTTTAATCATACGTACACCCTCACCTGAGAATGGTGCATCAAACTTAGCTTCGCACTCTTCCTTAGAATAGCAACTGAGTCTGTCGAAGCCATCACCAAACTCCATACCTGGATCAAAGTAACTGGCAATGTGCATGAGATGACTTTCTCCCCATGCATCATGCCAGTATGTTCTTTCTTCGCTGTAGTCAGTATGATCTAAATCTTTGCTGTAATAGATGTTCTTACAGACACTGCTCCACTTTGAGCCTGGAGCTCCTGCTAAGAAGATATACTTCATTTCTCAGCCTCGCCTTCGGATATAACTTCCTGTAGCAGAGGTAAAAATGTTTGTCTAAGCTTTTCTAATTTGTTTTCCATACCCTTGGGAGTTCTATCATCTTTTGCAACCGTAACTATATTCTTATCTGCCCATTCTAAAAACTCAGCCGAATCTAATGCTCTATTAAACGCAGCATTATAATAGTTTACGATCTCATCTGACGTGTTAGGCGGAGCCAACAACAACCATCCAGCAGTTACATTTATACCTGGAGCCACGGTGTTCAACATAGCTGCTTTAGGAAACTTCTGTAATGGAGCATTGCCAGTGACACCAATAATCTTTACAGCACCATCTTCAACTTGAGGCTGTGCAATGGTAATTGGCATAATACCAAATTCAGTTTCATTCTGTAATACACTATACAATGCCTGAGCAGGTCCTTGATAGTTAATATGCATGACCAGATTCTTATTGGCTTTGGCGTTGTAGATTAGATACTCCAATGCTGTTCGATGTGCGCCACCACCAATAGCAAGATCAATCTTTGTTTTAGTATTTGCTATCAGTACCATAAATTGTTCTGGAGTATTAATCTTGCTTGATTTATTGGCCACCAAAACTAACGGGCTATCACCGATACTGAGTATGGGCTTGAAACTATTCCATTCGAACTTCTTGCTTTTCTTCTGCCATACATCGTTGGTCACAAAGTTCATCTTACTGGGAATAGCCAATACTGAGCCGTTGTTGGGCTGATTCATTAACCAATTCAAAGCAACTACCTGATCACCACCAGGCATGTGTTGAACAACATAGGTCGTCTTGGGATTTTCTTTTTGAACAATATTTGTTAGAACTCTAAATGCAAGCTCATTGCCTGCTCCTGGTTGATTGCCTACTACTACCGTGACCGTCTTTGGTGGTTCCCATGCATAAGCTATACTGGAAAACATAATCATAACTGCTGCTAATAATTTCTTCATTACCTAATCTCCACTCTCAAATCTTTTGATCTATATCTAATAACTTCGTTCGTTCGTTCAGTAACATAACCGGTGATCTGTAACATTGGACGATCTTCCCAACCCATATTACAAGTAGCATGAGGAATGTCTTTCCAATCCCATGTAATACAATCACCTTTACGCCATTGATGGAAATTTGCTGTGCCCAATTGGAATACTTGTCCTAACTTCCAATCATCTAACATAATAGCAAATCGACGCATTAGTTCTGGCTGCTTGTCAATGTCAATAACCTTAAAGCTGTTTTCACGTTCTTCACGAGCAGCAAAGTTGTCAATATGCTCAACAAGTATCTGCCCTGTACGTTGATTGTGGAATTTAATCATTGGGCGATACATTCCTAACCATCCACTGACTTTTTGGAAGATCTCAATGTCATCTGCCTTGGTGCGTTCGTAAATCTGCATTTTAGGATCAGCGCCTGCACGTACCAAATCTTTCTCTTCTGCTGTTGCGCTATATAAACCTTCTGCTGCTACCTTAGGGTTCCAGTTATTGCGATCACCCCATGTACTGCCACGAGTCAATGGCATACAACGAGCAATTGCATCAGTCCAATCTGCGTCAAATCTACAGATGTGATAATAGCTGTCCGGACCTTCAGTTGCAAGTTGCATGGGATTAAAATGCCAAGCACTTTGACTTTTCATATAATCCCAACGACTATCATTCCAATTTTGATATTCTGTCATAAAAATTTTTCCTTACTTGCTTTTTTTCGTAAATACTTATATAATTATAAAAATGATTGGAAATTTTTGATATGAACACTAAAATTTTAAACTTCTTTATGGAAAATTTGAAGGATACATTCAATCTTCCTAAGTATGCAGATCTAAGAATTGATGAATCAGTTGACTATCTCTGCCTGCCATGGACACCTGCCAAGCGAGATAAGTTTGAACGTCTAGTAAAGAGCACATTCAATCTTGATGTTACTTTTAAAGGGACCATTGCTAACATTATCAATGATATTGATACTCGCTATCTACATTGGTTCTTTGGGACGGTTTGGAAACCACGTACAGAAGAGTTTGGATTTACTGGATGGGGAATTGTCAATGAGATTAACGAGCATAATCCAAAGAATGTACTAGACGTTGGTTGCGGATATAATCAGTTTAAAGGTAAAGTCAACAACTTAACTGGTATTGACCCATTCAATACTGCTGCTGATTATATGGTAGATATTCTCGAGTACGATGTTGATGACAGATATGATGCTATTATGGTATTCGGCAGTATTAATTTCAATGCTTATGAGGATGTTGATCGTAGAATTGCTCAAGTTGTTAAGCTTTTAGCTGAAGGAGGTCGAATCTATTTCCGTGCTAACCCTGGTATACAGCATAGCAAAGCCTCAGGTGCTCCATTTGATGGACCATGGGTTGATGTATTCCCATGGAGCTTTGATTATGCCAAACACTTTGCAGACAAGTATGAACTCGAGCTGGAAACTTTTAAGAAAGATTCTAACTCAAGATTATTTTTCATTATGAAGAATCTATAAATATCTTGTTAAAAACGAGAACCATATGTTAAAGAAAATAGCACTTAGTCCATGGACTGCTCTAATTACTTTATTACTTGTATTATCAGTTAGAGCAGTCGATCCTAGTTTTGTTGAGAGTGTGCGTTTACGCTATTTTGATACTCTCATTACTAATGCAATGCCCACTGAGAACGAACTCTATGTTGTAAACATTGATGAGTCAGCATTAGAAAAATACGGGCAATGGCCTTTTCCACGCACAGTATATGCTGATATTATAAAGGAACTATATAAGCGTAATGCTGGACTAGTTGTATGGAATGTTATGATGCCGGAAGCAGATCGCTTTGGCGGTGATACTGAATTAGCAAAAGTTTTAGCAGATAATCCAACTATCTTAACCAACATTCCCAGCAATAAAGATAAAAATACTGCTCGTAAGCCTGGCGCAGCAGTGTTAGGTCCGCAATATCTAGATAGAATTATTAATTATCCAGGTATAATTGCTAATATTACTGAACTTGAGCAGAATGCAGTAGGCATTGGCAACATTGTAACACTGCCAGAAATCGATGGTGTTACTCGTCGAATGCCATTAATCATTGCCAGTAATGGTAAACTATTTCCCAGTCTCAGTATGGAAGTATTACGTGTAGCAGCAAGTGACACAACCGTTCAAATTAAACTTAATGAAAACGGTGTTGAGAAAATGCGTATACCTAAGTTTGGCCCAATTACAACAGATAATCTAGGTCAAATTTGGATTGACTGGGCTCAACGTAGCAAATCATCAAGTGTTACTAATCTACCAGAGAGTTTTGACAATGCCATTGTAGTAGTTGGTGTTAGTGCTGCTGGATTGGGAAATCCTGTTGCAACAGCTAAAGGCGCAGTTTTCCCTCAGGATGTACAGGCCGCAGTTATTAGTACATTACTAAACCAAGTCAATATTCAACGCCCAGACTACGCTGATGGTGCTGAAATACTTGTTATATTGTCAGCAGGATTAATACTATTATTTCTAACAAGGTGGGTATATATTGGATTGGGAAGCGTCGTTGTTATGGTGGCTGCTGGCATTTATGGTAGTGTCTTTGCCTTTGATCATTACCTATTATTACTAGACGCAACAGCTTTTAGTGTTATAATAGTATTAGTAGCACTACATGCGTATGGAGTTAAATTCGTAAGTGAATTTCTACAGAAGCAGCAGATTAAAAAGCAATTTGGAACATACCTAAGTCCAGCACTTGTTGAAAAATTACAGAAGAATCCGGAGTTATTGCAGCTCGGCGGTGATACCAGAGAACTCAGTATTATGTTTACTGATGTCAGAGGCTTTACTACTATCAGTGAACATTATGGATCTGACGTACAGGGATTAACTAAAATAATGAATCGCTATATGACAGCGATGACCAAGAAGATACTAGACAATGAAGGCACATTAGACAAATATATCGGCGATGCACAAATGGCATTTTGGAATGCACCATTGGATGATGCTGAACATGCTAAACATGCAGTTAAAACCGCATTGGAGATGTTAGATGATCTTGCTAATTTCAATAGACAGATTTCGGCTGAGGGTGTACCTCCTTTTGGTATGGGCCTTGGTATCAACACTGGGTCTGTGGTTGTTGGGAACATGGGCAGCAGTCAGCGTTTTGATTATACTTGCCTTGGTGATGCGGTTAATTTGGCATCGCGTCTTGAAGGGCAGAGCAAGCCATATCATGTTAAGCTCATCATTGGTCCGAAAACGTACGAATACGTAAAGGATAGTTATGTTTGTATTGAGCTTGATTGTCTTGCTGTTAAAGGCAAGCATGAGGGCGTTAATATCTATACTATTGTTCCGCCTGGAAGTGTTTATCCCCCAGCATTGTTAACCCATCGGTATTTCTTAGACTATTATAGATCATGCAAATGGGATGAAGCTATTAGCTATGCAACTACATTAAAGAAGGCATTTAATGGTGAGTTGAGTGACTATTATGATGCGATGATTGAGCGCATTGAAGATTACAAGATTAATTCACCTGGCGATAATTGGGATGGTGTATATAGGACAAATACTAAATGACTCAATATATTTTAAATTATATGGGAGGTACCAAAGGTGATTTCTTATGTAATTTTATTAATACGGGATCTACTAACTTAGTTAATAATTCCAACAAAAGCTCTACAAATTTTGGTTTTTTTAAATTTTTGTATTCTAAAAGTTTTGAAGAACTTGATATTGATTTAAAAGAATTAAACAATAAGAATATAAAAATATTTCCTGCTCACTACACACAAAAAATACCAACAAGTTTTTTAATAGAACATAATTTAAAAATTATTAATTTAGTATATGATAAAAAATATTTAACAACTATAAAAATTGAAAGTTTATTTAAGAATACAACAGATAGTATTAATAAAAATTCAAAAATTAGAGCATTAAAAAGACTTAGTGACACATTAAATATTGATAAAAATTATATTTCTTTTGCAAAATATAATAAATTGACAGATATTAATTTTACAATTGATACTTTATTATTTTATAAAAAAATTAAAATAAACGATATTAATAGATGTGAATTTCTAAATATGCTATTAAATGAATCGAATAAAATCACTGAAAAAAATTTCAATTTTGATGAACGCGGTTACAATATAGATTATGAAGATTTGTATATTAAAAAAGATTTTAATTCGTTAAATCAACTTTTTCAAATCAACGCTGATCATTTAAAAGACGAAATTGAAAATACTTGGTTACCCAATGAAATAGTAATATGGGGTAAAACTTGGTTTCCTAGTAATTATGGTTATCGATTTTAAATTTGTTTATTATGTGTTTTTCCCGGAATGTTCACTAACACCGTTTCATTGCCTTGTGTTTCGGTGACACGAACTGAACCGTTTGAACTGACGTCAATATTTGTTTGATGTGCCAACTGTTCAGCAGCCTTACGCTGTTGTTCAGCAGCTTCCATCTCACGTTTTTGAGCACTGGCAGCAGTTTTAACATCTTCGAGATGACGTTCTGATTCAATCTCTTTGCCACGTAGTTGTAGAACTATGTTTAGTTTCTGATTAAGACGTATTAGATCATTGTCTAACATACGAATACGATCAATTAGTGCAATCAATACAGTATTAGCTTCACTTAAGACAGGTTTTACTTCTACAGTCGCCCAAGTCCACACGTAGTAAATCATATAAGACATTCCACCCGCAGCAACGATGGGAAAGCCATACTTACCAACAAGATCTGCTACATCCATTATATTTTCCTTTTACAGTTATTGAAATGATAACGAGTCATATTTCCGCCTTTTCCGGCTATATCGCAATGTGGACATATTTTTATAGGTTTATTAGCCCAAGTTGCTGATATCTTATCTTTTACTTCTTTTGTATTTAACTTTTTATTAATTGATTCTTGATGAGAAGGATCTTTCTTACGGCCCTTAAGAGCCCTGGCATACTCATTACCTATCATATCTTTTCGAGGTTTACCTATTTTACTTTCTGAAATCTTTTGTTTATGATCTTCTGTTTTTTCTCTACCCTTAAGAATTGTAGCGTGAGTATTACCGATAGCCCAACTATTAATTCTTCCCTTAAGGGCTTTAGAAATATTAGTTTTATGATTTTCCGTTTTAGGTAAAGTATGAAATAAAAAACTACCAGCAATATTTGCGTTTAACCATTTTTTATTTTCTAACACATTTAATCTTCTTAAAACTTCTCTTTCCCAATCTAATGCAGATTGTTCATTATTAAAAGTTTTACGAATTTTTATTATATCAGGTTCTCCAAATTTTTTCCTACAATCCTTTACAATATTTGAACTTGTAAAGTATTTTACCCAGAGTTCTTTAGGATTACAGTTATTAGCGTGTCTTACGCCGTAATAGAATAAGTTATGCTGAGTCCACCCGATGAGATATGTATATGGTTGTTTCATACATTTATTTATCTTTTAGTAAGTCTGGAGTTGGGTTTCACCCACCGTGTGTAAAATCCCATCCTACTAAGACAACGAGTGCTGTTGCCATTATTACGAAAGCATATACTGTATATGTAAATAATTTTTCCATTTCAATCCCTTCTAGCATCGGTCTTTCCGTCAGCACGAGCAATTCGCTCAATATCAGGTTTGACACCTAAGGCATTTGACATCAATGTGTCGATTCGGATAACATCTGAGTTCATTGTC